>Ga0208758_100110_pt1 | contig 41745 bp, 28 predicted proteins | sample LakWasM116_HOW13_2_FD_183930 | JGI IMG/M metagenome (GOLD analysis project Ga0208758, IMG submission 183930) | Freshwater sediment methanotrophic microbial communities from Lake Washington under simulated oxygen tension - Sediment Metagenome... | ecosystem: Environmental > Aquatic > Freshwater >...
GTCTTGTTGCGACAAGTTGCACAATGCGAGATCCATCCTGACAGACTTAGCTACACACGGTAACACTATGTTCGATCGTTTTACTGCTACGCAGGATGAAACAGTATGGTATTACCGCAGTTTATCCAAATTGTTTTCTAGACGACTAAAAGGATTGCGTGCAGAAATTGCAGCAAGAGAACTTGTTCTTACAGTAAGTGAAATTGATAAATTGGTTGCAGAAAATAAAAAAAGTAACATTGGTTTCAAGGATTAATTCGACTCATTCTGAACAGCCAAAAGACAATAGTTCATTTGTAATAGAATTTAGTCGGTAATTTAAGTCTCATCATTACGCTTATCACTATTTCCAATGCCATGCGGAATTAACTTCAGGTGCTGTGTGTAAAGTTCCAAACAGCATTTATCTCAATTCAAGATAGGAAACTTTAAAAATGACAAGAAAAATAATTATTGCAGCAAATGAAGAAATCGTTTGTCCTAAATGTTCTCATCATTTTCCATTGGGTGATGGGATTACCCGTCAGACGATTGAACGTTACGAGTCTGAGTTTGAGGATGCATTTGCTGCTCAGAAAAAAGAACTGGAAGCCGTCATTGAAAAAGAAGCAGAACGTAAAGCGACTAAACAGTTTGCTGAGCAAATAGCATTGCTTCAGGAGCAGCTTAAGGATTCCAAGGCCGCTGAAGAGGAAACCAAAAAACTAATCACAAAAGCACAGACTGATGCAAAAGCTAAAGCGCAAGAAGAGTTCGAACGTGAAAAAAATATTCTTGCTGAAGAGCTTAAAGAGAAAGATGCCAAACTCAACGAATTTAGAGTGCAGGAATTAGAACTTCGTCGTCAAAAAACAGCGCTCGAAGAGCAGCAAAAGAATATCGAAGTTGAGCTGCAACGCAAGCTGGAAGAAGAACGCGTAAAAATGACAGAACAGATTTCTGCTACCGAAGCTAACCGATTTTCTTTTATCGAGGCAGAATATAAGAAGAAAATCGAAGATGCGCAAAAAGCTAATGAGGACCTCAGGCGGAAATTAGACCAGGGATCACAGCAACTTCAAGGGGAAGTGCTTGAACTTGAATTAGAGCACATTCTTACAACATCATTTTTACATGATCAAATAGATGAAGTAAAGAAAGGGCAGCGAGGCGCAGATGTTCTCCATACGGTACGTACAATTCAAGGTGTCGAGTGTGGGAAAATCATCTGGGAAGCAAAGCGCGCTGATAATTGGTCTGAAAAGTGGGTGCAAAAACTGAAGGATGATCAGCAGGAAGCTAAGGCTGATATTGCAGTTCTAGTCACAACAGTAATGCCGAAGGGTGTCAATGAGATTATTGTTCGCATTGGTGATGTGTGGGTAATCTCCCCACATGTAATAAAGCCGGTAGCTGAAATGTTAAGGAACGCATTGGTCGAAGCCAATAAACTTAAAGTAGTAAACACTGGCCGCAATGAAAAAATGGAATTGCTTTATAACTATTTATCTAGTGCCCAATTTTCTCAGAAAGTACGCACAATGCTTGATGCTTTTGAGTCCATGCGAAGCGATCTTGAAGCGGAAAAAAGAGCGATGCAGAAAATCTGGGCTAAGCGTCAAACTCAGATTGAGCGGGTTACTATGAGTATGACAAGTGTAGTTGGCGAGTTGCAAGGTATTGCACATGTAGCATTACCTCAATTGGATAATGTTGAAACACTCGAGGCTATAGGCGAAGACGATTGATCTGATGTATTTGGGGGCAATGATTACCAATTCCTGATGAGTCTGTTCAGCAAGATTTTAAGTATGGAATCGCGAATACCTAAAATAAATAGAACAGCTCTCAGGATTCTATTTGAATGTTACTTTACTTTTTAATTTTCAGTTTAGTAGCCCATGAAAAGCAAAAATAAGCTGGGAAAGATTAATGACTCAAACTAATAACCCAGATAAAACGATACCAATGCAAGCTGTTTATTATATAGATTTGAGCTGTAATGGATACAGGGGAGAGCGCGTAAATTTTAAGATTCAGATTTTGACTTATGCAGTCGATGCGCTAATAAATGCAGCCTTAGATGCTCGCTGTGTGTATGAGTTGTTTGCTGTGCGTCGTATCGGAGATGTCTTTAAATATCTGTGGCTAAGACCTGAAGAACTTCCAGTATTAATAGTAAACCGTTATCAAAATGCACGTGAAAGATCTCCAGAAAATAATAATTCTAGATTGCACCTATGGCCCAGTGATCAAATGCCATATCTGGTATTTGATGATTTATTTTTTGAAAATTGGGATGCTTATCCAGAGGAAAACTCGTGGCTACAGATGCGAAATGGTGAAGAAATTAAAGCTATTGCTGAATCCTGTTTTGAGCGATTTAAGCAAGCTCAATTAGCATTACGATCAAGTGATGATTTGCTGATACAGCATACAATCAATTTTATTGATGCTGGACATCATTCTTATGATTATAAACCGACACTTACTTATACATTGCAAGGTGACGATAGAGCTACACATAACTTTCATAGATTCAGTGAGGGATATTATTCGAAGTTGGTTGAGATGTTATTAAATCCTGTAATTAAATCTGTTGCTTACCGAGATGGTAATGATTATCAGACATTAAGGTTATGCTGCAACGAGCAGATTAAGCGTGCTACTCAAGAAAAACTTTCAATTGATAATTTTAAGATTAGTGCAATTGGTGATGAACCTTTAGATGCAGATGTTTGGGGTGCTCGAATTTATTGGTACTCGGAGGGATTGGCTTATGGAGACCTATTTATTCAACAGGAAAATAGCTATAGCTATCCTTTAAAGAGACTTGTTGAAGAAGCTGGAAAGATAAGACCATTTCTCTTTTGTTATAAGGATGAAGGTGATATTTCTGGCTATGAAAAAGAAACGGGAAATGGATGGGTGTTGTATAGGCTTATAAATTCCTCAAGTGCTGAAGTTGAGTAACTGTTTAGCGTTTACTCAAATTTTAGGGTGTAAAGTGATTCAGAAACTATATTAATTATGACTAGCCATACCATTCGAAGAATAATATTTGGTCTAACTTTATCTTTTTCAGTACTAGCTCATAGTGAAGTAATTGGCGGTCGTGTGGTAGGGGTGTCAGATGGAGATACGCTCACTATTCTTGATGCAAGCAATACACAAATTAAAGTCCGTCTTGCTGCTATAGATGCGCCTGAAAAAGCGCAGCCTTTTGGCACACGCGGAAAGCAGAAACTGTCAGAGCTTTGTTATGGTAAAAATGCCACTATTAAAGTGGTAAGTACAGACCTCTATGGAAGGATTGTTGGTGAAGTTGATTGCGAAGGAATTAATGCAAATGATTCTATGATCTATTCAGGATTTGCTTGGGTATATCGCAAGTATGCAAAAGGATATGGTCATCTTTACCTGCTTGAAGAAGAGGCGAGGGCGGAACAACGAGGTTTATGGGCAGACTCTAACCCTATCGCACCTTGGGAATGGAGAAAGTCTCAGCGTAATAACTAATTTCTTATCTTCTTTGAACTTGGAAAAAGTGGATTATTTACATCTAATGCTTTATACATTTACTAGTCGATAAGAATAAATTAATTGGAGTAAGTAGATGTCCACATTTATAGCAGTAAACGATGATGTGTTAATTAAGTACATTCATCAAGCAAAAGAACGCGTCATATACATTGCTCCTGGCATCAGTAAATCATTTGCAAAAGAATTTTGCGCGGTCATTGATCAAATTGAAGAGTTAAATATAACTGTTATTCTCGACTCAAGTGATGAGGTTTGTAGAATCGGATATGGTGAATTTGAAGGATTGCAATTGCTTCATAATCATTCAAAAGCAAGACATTTTACACTACGTAAGCAAGAGGGTATTCGCACTGGAATTTTGATTGTTGATGATGAAGTATTGGTATGGTCTCCTACGCCATTATCAATAGAAGTGCATCCACAAAAGAATGAAATGGCAAACGGCGTGCTGCTAAATCAAAACCCAAGTGAACAAATTGCAATAGCAATGGCAGCAGAAGGTACAGAAACCAGTTTTGACATGTCAGAAGTAGCGGTCAGTGTTATTTCAGATCAAGATATTGCAGAGACAAAAGAAAGAATCGAGAAAAATCCACCTGTACCTGTTGATTTGGCAAGAGCAACCAAAGTATTTAATTCAAAATTACAGTTTATAGAAGTTGAGATGAAGAATGTCATCTTATCAAGACGCCAACTCAAAATACCGGCTGAACTTTTGAATGCAGATGTTAATGAAGAATTGAGCCAATTATTGGACACTAAAATTAAAGCACTGGCTGATTTACGCACGATTGAAATTAGCGTTCCAGAGTTTAGCGATGATGGCAGCCCATCTTTCAACCAGGATGGGAATCAAAAAAAATGCATGGAAAGTGAAGCTAGTCTAGAACGTAAGCGTAAAATTTTAGAAAAGCGCTATATCTATAATTTACCTAAGTATGGTGGGATTATTGAAAAAGATAATGTTGTTGATTTTAAAGTTATTATCGATGCCTATGAAGTTCAATTGCAAAAGTATGCTGAGGGAATAAAAAAACATATCACTCAAGAAGCCAATAAATTGGTGGCTCAAGTTATAGAGCTAATTAATCAAAGAAATTTGCAATCGGCAAATCCATGGACGTTAAACTTTGATTCACTAAGGCAGGAAATTCTAGATAATATAAATTCTATGAAAGATGAAAAACCATCAGTGCACTTCGTGTTAAAAGATGTGACTTTTCAACAAACAAAAGATCCTGAGTTTTTTAAGTTAATTAAGAAACATGTACCTCCTCACGTAATGAAAAGGCTCGGCGGTGAGAATTGGACTTTTGAACAAACCGCGGTCTTGGAAAGAAATGCAGACCTATTAGCAAATTAACTTTCTTTAAAGTTAGGGTTGTTTGATTAAAACATAAGTTCAGGAAATGGTAGATTGCTAACATTTAAGTGCACGAAGAAAGTGCAAGACTTTTTATCTCTGAAAGCCTCAGATCTTTCTGAAGCTGGATTTAATAATGCCGTGCTTGGCGCATGGTATGTGAATCAAATCCTCATCGATCGCCGAAAAGTGTTAGTTTTCATGAACGAGAAGACACTGCTCTCTTTCATCGTAGTCGGTATTAAAAAATCAAAAACGATTAAAGATGATTTTGCTACAACGTTCCTGTATCACTTCTTTAATTTCATGAAGTTGATGGAATTCCCTCTAGGTAAAATGGGAGAGGTGATGGATGATTATCAGGATTCACAATTTTGCAAAACAGATAGTCGCCAGGCATTAGGGAACATGAATGACCTTGTCTTTTTGTATGAGCATCTGATTTATGATCATGGCGGCCTTGAGTCTTGTGATGTGAGTGACATCATTCTTAAGATGAATGAGATACCTCAGAAAAACTTAGGGCATAAGACATCAAGACAAATGAGGGTGTCCTAGATTTTGTGTAAACGGCGGTTAACTACTGTCGAGGCATCCTCTCCTCGAACTGTATGGTAAACCTGTTTAGTGCAGGTTTCCAATCCCTGAGTGGCATCGACCACTTTTCACTGATGTTTTGCAGTGCCAAATAAAACAGTTTCATCAATGATTCATCATTCGGAAACGAGCCACGGCTCTTGGTGATCTTGCGTAGACCCATATTCACAGACTCAATCGCATTCGTGGTGTAGATCACCCGTCTGATCTCCGGCGGATAGTCAAAGAACGGAATGATGCGCTGCCAGTTATTACGCCAGGATTTGGCAATTGATGGATACGCTTCATTCCATTGCTGTTCAAAGTCCATAAGCGCCATCTCGGCCTCAGCCAGTGTGGCCGCACTGTAAACCATGCGCAGATCAGCAGCGACTTCCTTGCGTTTGTTCCAGCCTACATAGTTCAGGCTGTTACGTACCATATGCACAATGCACAACTTGTTGAATTGCACTCAGAATTGACCCACCTATCGATATAAATTGCACTAGAAATTGACCCACGTACCGATACTATTCTGCTCAACCTATGAGCAGGAGAATGGGAGTGATCACCGTGGAACTATTAAGTGTAATCAGACGCTGGCATTTGCGTGATCAAATGTCGATTCGTGAGATTGTTAAAAGGACTGGTTTATCTCGCAACACCATCAGGAAATACCTGCGCAATGACATCGTTACCCCTCAATATATGGGTCAGGGACGTGTCAGTAAATTAAGTCCCTATCTAGACAAGCTGCAGCAGTGGCTTAAAACCGAGTCCAATCGTGGGCGCAAGGAACGGCGTAGCGTAAAGCAGCTCTATCATGACTTAGTCAAGCTAGGTTATCTTGGCTCTTATGACCGTGTGACCGCCTACGCCAAGCAATGGCGAATGCAGCAACAGCAACTGGCTGGCACCATCGGTCGTGGCGCTTTCATTCCGCTGACATTCGCGCCTGGTGAAGCCTTTCAGTTCGACTGGAGTGAGGACTGGGCAGTTATCGCTAATGAACGTGTCAAACTGCAAATCGCACATTTCAAACTCGCACACAGTCGCGCCTTTTACTTGCGGGCTTACCCACTTCAAACCCATGAGATGTTGTTTGATGCACATCATCACGCCTTCCTATGTTTAGGTGGCGTTCCTAAGCGCGGTATCTACGACAACATGCGCACCGCAGTCGATAAGGTTGGTCGCGGCAAACAACGCACCGTCAATGCAAGATTTAAAGCCATGACCAGTCATTATCTGTTTGAAGCTGAGTTCTGCAACCCAGCCTCTGGTTGGGAGAAAGGCCAAGTTGAGAAGAATGTGCAGGATGCACGACATCGGCTGTGGCATCAAGCGCCACCATTTGCCAGTTTGGAAGCACTGAATGATTGGCTGACTGAACGCTGTATGGCCTTATGGCAGCAAGTGGCACATCCAGAAGATCGTCAACAAACCATTGCAGATGTTTGGGAATCGGAGCGCCAGAGACTAATGCCAGTGCCTCAATCCTTTGATGGCTTTGTGGAATACACCAAGCGAGTCACACCGACTTGCCTAGTCAACTTTGAACGTAATCGTTACAGCGTGCCAGCCTCTTTTGCTAATCGGCATGTGAGTTTACGTGTCTATGCAGATCACTTAACCATGGTCGCAGAAATGGCTGTTATTGCTGAACACAAGCGCATTATCAATCGTGATCATCGCAGCAGCATGACTTGTTACGAATGGCAGCACTACTTGAGTGTATTGCAGCGTAAACCTGGTGCACTTCGTAATGGCGCACCATTTACGGCATTGCCTGAAGCATTCAAACAACTGCAAACCAAGTTGTTAACAAGAGCTGGCGGTGACAGGGAGATGGTCGAAGTACTGTCGCTGGTGTTGCATTATGATGAGGCGCTAGTATTAGCTTCGATTGAGGAATCATTGGCATTAGGGGTGGCATCTAAAGCGAACATTATCAATATATTGAGACGAATGATCAGTCCTGCGCCGCCGCCATTAGCAGATACGCCACAACGTTTGTCATTGAATGAAGAGCCTCTCGCGAATGTTGAACGCTACGATGGCTTAAGGGAGGTGCGCCATGCAGCATGATGTGATGATGACCACCTTAAAAGGATTGAAGTTATATGGCATGGCACAGGCTGCAGATGAGCTTCATCAACAAGGTGTACCTAGTTACGAATCAGCCCAACTCATATTGGGTAGCCTGTTAAAAGCTGAAATAGCAGAACGAGAGATACGTTCGATCAATTACCAAGTCAAGATTGCGAAGTTTCCAGTCTATCGGGATCTAACTGGTTTCGATTTTAGCCAGAGTTCAGCCAACGAACCTTTAATTAAGCAATTGCATCGATGTGTATTTATTGAAGATGCGCAGAATGTTGTATTGATTGGCGGACCTGGTACAGGTAAAACCCACTTAGCCACAGCCATTGGTGTACAGGCTATTGAGCATCATCTAAAACGTGTGCGTTTCTTCTCTACGATTGAACTGGTCAACACGTTAGAGTTAGAGAAAGCTGCCGGCAAACAAGGGCAACTGGCGTTTAGGTTGATGTATGTAGATCTAGTGATTTTAGATGAACTGGGATATTTGCCTTTTAGCCAAGCTGGAGGTGCTTTGCTGTTTCACCTACTGAGTAAGTTGTATGAACATACCAGCGTCATCATCACGACCAATTTAGGCTTTGCTGAATGGGGTAATGTCTTTGGTGATCAGAAGATGACAACGGCTTTATTGGACCGATTAACACATCGATGCCATATTGTTGAAACAGGTAATGATAGTTTCCGCTATAAACACAGCACTGCACACAGTCAAAAGGAGAGAGGCATCAAGATACCAACCCAATAAATTTATGCTAAATTAACAGCTAAGGGTGGGTCAATTTTAAATGCAATTGGTGGGTCAATTATTAATGCAATTCAACAAATATCAAGTGATTCCATTTGTACGCTATTGAATCACCATTAAATTTGACATTACAGAATTATGATACTTTCTAAGCTTCAAATAATATAATTTGGTGTGTGGATATTGTCATTGTTATATGCACTTAACCTTTTTTATTAATTGTAATGTAATTTTAATAACTTGTTGCGCTTAAAGTTGAAGTGCAACATTTTCCTTAGAAAAATGTTGCATGGGGAAATGCAAAAAATTAAGCATTGAAGAATCAAGTGCGATCCAAGCGCAGTTGAATTTAAGTGTGGTTACAAAACTATTAAAAACCATTTTTGCCATAATTGATCCTTAACTGGACAACTAGTCTACATACTGCTTAAAACGGGATTACACTTGGGCTATTCCGCGAGCCCCAAATCTCCTTAGTGCACCATCCGCAATCTTTTTCTCTTAGTATTAACCCTTTTACAAAAAATTCTATCAGCGATGCTGGTGGGGCTTCACGTTTTAGTGCCATTACCAACGCGCGTTTTTCATGCCGAGCAATGGCTTCTCCAAGTTGATCTAATATAGCCAATATTAACGAAGCAACAACTGTCTTTTCTGGCAGGTCCTCTTTTATAGCAATCGAATCAATTACGCTAATTAGCTCATTTGGCAATATCGTGCGAATGTTGACTAAATATGCTGCGTACCAGTTATTTGATTTAGCAACGGCAGCAATAGCTGCTGACAATGTTTTGGCTTTTGGGGTAAATAGCCCTTTAATTGAATCAACCATATTATCAATTACTGTGTTTTCATTTGATTCAGAGCCAGTGCAGCTATCTGATTGATTTCTTAGAAAAGCGGGGATTTCATATTCATCAACATCAGAAAAACTAGAATCAAAAGCTTGTGAGCGACTGATTTTTTGACTCGTCCTGTTAGATGATACGCAAAACTGAATTGGGCTGCGGTCCACCCTGCCAGAACCACCATAACCGGCAGCAAGCATAAGTTGAACTTGTGTTAATTCAGGTAAGTCAGTTGGCTTTATTGCATCCGCACGTTTTTCAACGATTAAATAGTTTGTGTATTTACTGATCAGTTGATAAGACAACGCCAATGCAGTCGCTTGATCCTCTTGATTGTCATCCATGTATTCGATGCGATGTGCTGCTGCAATACGATTAAGTTCTTGTGATTGATCAGCTTGCATTTGCAATACCAATTTTTGCTCCACTTTACTGCCATCTTCTAATTCCATTTGCAGACATGCCTCACCAGCCGGCAATTGATCAAATCCAGCAAATTGATGTAAGGTATCACCGGCAAAGACAGCTCCTATAGATTTTGGTGATTGCCATTTGGGACTATTCGGCCAGTGTATATTTGCGCTCGTCGCGCGCGATTGAAACATGCGGCTAAATTGGCGGAATATTGTTTCTGCCATACCTTCATTCGGTGATACTAATTCTGCTGCACCGCCCGTTGCACTTGCAAGGTTTCTCACAAAGGCTTCTGCGACAGAGCTTCCTACACCAACAGTGAAGATACGATGCTTAGATTGTTTAGCTTTCTGAATGATATCTTCATGCTCGTAAACTTCTCCATCGGTAATTAAAAGTACTGACGTTGGTCTATCGTCAACATCTTTCAGTGCATATGAAAATTCGAGAGCATGCGCCATCTCGGTACCACCCAGATCTGCCTCAATTTTCTCTACAGCCATACGTGCCTGGTTTAAATTGCGCTGGGTAGCAGAGACACATTTTGGAAAATACGCGATTGCTGTGTTACCGAATATGACAATATTGAAAGTATCGGTTTCACGCAGATTATCCAGGATGCGCAATAAGCCGATTTTAGCTTGTGCTATCGAATCTCCAGCCATAGAGCCCGAGCAGTCAACGACCACTTTAATGCATGTGTTACTAATTTTATTGATAGGAATCTTGGGTGAAAAACTTGCTAAAGCCACATGTTGCTCTCCATCTGGTGTAAATTGCCCAACATCTTTTGTGACACCTTGCTCTTTAATATTCAGAATCAAATCTCGATCTAGCCAAGCATTTTTGCTAGCTAACATTACGCGTGCAACTTCACCGTCACGCTTAATGGTGACATTATGACTCGGGCATTCAATCAAAGCGGTGGATAACGGCTCTGCAATATCAAATACAAAACTAAATGGATATTCAGCTAGCAATGAATAATCTGTTACTTGATGTATTTGCCATCCAGCTTTAATAGGATCTCCATAACGTGGAGCGATCGTAGTTGGCAAGTTGATGCGCAGTGAGTCTTGTTGCCAGTTTAATAGCTGACTGAAGCGATAACGAATCTCGGCACGCTCACCAGCCAATAGGTTACCTACGTTAACGGTGCAAATACCATCATCAGCACGTTCAAGCATAATGGCGCTATTGCCATCTGTAATTGCTTCTTCATAATTACTTTCGGCTTGCTTCTTTGCAAAGATAGCGCCTGTCAGTATTTTTTCACCCAGCTTTACTTTTAAATCCAACAATACAGCACCGAATGGAAGTGGAAACGTATAGATAGCTTCAATATTGCGTTCACTGTTGTTTATAAAAGCCTGTGTCACTTCAAGCTCTAAACATAAACCATGCAGGCTACCTTTAACGGCAACAGATTCCAATACCTGTAATTGATTGTTGTTCATTATCGTTTTTCCTTGGTTAATGTTGAGTAAGCATCCATGACCTGGCGTAAAAGTATACGCAATTCTTCCGGAGCCAATCCTGAACGATTGGGTTCAATATTGAGTTCTACGCCGTCAGCGATGTGAAGATGGCTCCACACTTCCACCATGCCAGGCCACTTAGGTCGAAGCGGTACATCGTTACTATTAGGCTCTGCGAGCAATTCACGGATGCGTTCCAGTGATAATCCTGCGGCTTGCCATTTTTTAATCGATAACAATTGATCAAGATGCGACTTGTTGTATTTCGCACCTTTCTTTTCACCATGAGGTCGGGAAACCAAGCCCTGCTGGATATAGAAACGCACGTTGCGTGCTGAAAGATCAGCAAGCGCACACAACTCTGAGATACCAAATTCTTGTTCCATAATTTATCGCATTAATGTACAGTATTAATAAACAATAATGGTGTTTATTAAAAATGTCAATATAAATATGGATTAGTTTTAAATCGACTTGAGGAAACCTTGGTAATGAGTATTGAACCCTTAAAATATTTAATTAAGTTCTCAATGCGACAGAAATAAGCGTTATGTGGGTCTAACTCACCTATCGACTCGACCAATCTGCTTTTCAACCACACCAGGATTCCAATCCTGGCGCAGGGAGTGTGAGGTTCATGACAGCGTTGAAAGTTTTAGGTCATCGTACCACCTACGGTAAATGGCTAAAAAGCGCAAGACCATGGCGTTGACCAAGGCTTGTCTTGCGGCGAATGTGGTCGCGTCATTCAGCTTTTTGCCATCGGCGGGGTTACAGAGTGACCAGTATTTGTCGTATTCATCGGCATCAATAAAGGATGCCTTGCACTTGTTGGCGTTGGTAATGCCGTAGTTTCCTTCTACGGGGCTTGCTGTTTTGAGCTTGACGGTCGGTGCAGCGTCGCTGTCGGAGCGGTTGGCTTCCAGGGGCCAGGCGCGCAGGTTGCCGATGGAGTTGTGCCAGTCGGTGATAATTGCTGGCAGCCCTCGTAGCGTACCACCATTGCGCCCTTGCAAAAAGCTTTGCGGATGGATGTGATCAAAATCCCAGGGTCGATTTTTGTCTTCCAAAAACTCTGGCAAGGACGGGTCGAAATCGGAGAACCACTGATTGATCCAGTCGCGCTGCACATAGAGCAGCATGGATTTGTTACCCCACAAAGCATCGATGAATTGATTCCACGTGTCACGGACGCGGTCGGACACTGTTTCCCCATCTGTAAAAGTGGCTTCCTGAAAAAGCGGGTTGAGTGCGTCATTGATGTCCTTCGGCCGCTTTTCGTCGATCAGCCACTGCCACCTGCTCCATTGTGACCATATGGCGCTGTCAGCTTGGCTAATGGTACTAGTGCAGCCTTTGTAGCCCAAGATGTGCTTTTGCAGCGCGAGTTCCAGCACATCGGGGGCGAGCAAAGGAATCATGTGCTGCCTGCCCCGATTATCGATGGCCATGGTTTTCAGAAACATCCCACGGTTGAAAAAGTCTGACAAATTACCTGTATCCATGGTTTGCATGCTGTGCCAGATAGCATCTACGGCACGGGGCTTGTTGTCTGCTTTGGCAAACCACGACAGCGCAGTTAAGAAGCCGATCACGCGCCGCGCTTTAGGTTTGTCTCCGGTTACGGCATCCTGCTCGGCCTCTGTACCTTCGAACATCAAGCGATCCAGCCAGCTGAGAAACAGGAAAAACACATCTGGTGACTTTTGCGCCAATTCGCTGGCCAATACCGGGGGTAAGCCAAATTTGCCTTTGGTCAAAAACTGATGTGCGGCTTCAAAGACTTGCAAGCCATTACCGAGGATGAATTTTTTCAGGTCATGTGGGAAATCTGGATGCTCCTTGTTTTGACCGTGCATCAGGCGGCGGAAATCTTCCACGCTGGGGGTTGCAATCAGGCGCAGGCGGGAGTCGTGGTTATCGTTCGATTGCGCCAGCCGTTGATGCCGCGCTCGCACTAGGCGGCTGGCCAACAGTGCAGTGCGCGCCGGGGTGGCCAGTTTGTGGGTGAGTTTGGCGATAGCGTCAGGGGCTTCGATCCATGCTGATTTGATCAGGGAGTACATCAACTCCTCACCGCCCAGTGGCGTGCCCGCGCTGTTGACGCGGATGAACAGCGTTTCCACCGGGCTTTGTTGTGCGGTGTCACTCGTCACGCCGCTTGTTTTTTGCAAAGCGCTTTGGGGCACCACGTTGGCGGGAATGACGTAAGTAGACAAGCGCTCCCACAAGGTGGCCAGCATGGCATCGAGCCTGGATTCGGTGCCTACAAATGCTTGGCGCACGGCTGTTTGCTGCGCCGCCCACTCCTTGAGCACGTCATTTTTAGCATCACCGATGGGCTGCATGAAGGCCAGTTTTTGAATGGCTTGCCAGGCATGGGCTTTGGCCTCATCAACCTTGCCCTTCCTTTCATGCAGGGCCTGCACCAAGAGGCACACCGGCACGGGGGCTTTTGCATCCCAAGGCCACACCGCATGTAGCGGTATTTCGTGGGGTTTGGATTGGTCATACTGCGGGGTACTCGCGGCTCGGAAGGCGTACAAGCTTTGTCGAATCTGGTGCTGGCTAACGCGTTCAGAAGGATTCGTTAGCGAGTAGCCCCAGGGGTGGGCGCGTGTGACTGCGCGAAAAAGAAACTCGACATCGCGCCCTTTCCGCGGTAGCGCCAAGTCCACCCACAAGACGCTTTTTGTGTCTGCCGCAGGTGGTGTGTTGTGCCAGGGGTTTAAGAAGGCCAAGGCAATACCATTAGCGCGTTGCTGACCATCCAGTAGCATGTGCGTCGGTTGCGATTTGGGCGCCGCATTGGTTTCGTGTTTGAAGTTTTGTTGGCCCAGGCTGGCATCAAAAGGCGACAACAAAAAGGCTCCCAAGGGAAAGCCTTGTAGGATGGAATCCCACAGGGCTTCGACTTGGTCAACCTTCCAAACCGCACCTCGCTGTAAGGCCGGCAATTCGGCCAAGCAGTCGGTGCGAGCTGCGGCTGGGGGATAGTCAATTTGCCATGCCGCAATATGTGGAAGTTTCAGCAGAATGACGTTGGAGCTCGTGCCGTTTTGAGTGCTTTCTTGAGGCTGATTCATTGCGTTTCCTTCATGGCGGATAAATATGGAATGTTCAACTTGTTGAGGCGTCTGGACAGCGCTTGACGACATCCACGGCATCTCCAAATCCGCGCAGCCACCACTCCAGCATGGCGCTATCGACGACCGTGGCCGTGATTTCGAGTTTCCCGTCATCAAGTTCGACTACTTGCTGGTCACTTGATAAGGGGGATTCCAGTAAGTGAAAGCCATTATCTCGGTCGATTCGGAAGGTCAGTTGCACCCGCTCGCCTTCGCCGAACCCGAAGCGACCATCGTCGTCATACTTTTTGAGGTTAAACTCCTTGGGTCGCACAAATGTTAGTGTTGTTGCTTCTGCAGAAAGAATGCGATGTAGTGCCAGGCTGCGCTCATTCTCATATCCACGGTAACGGCAAACCAGATACAGACGCGGCCCTTGCTGAGCCAAGCCGAGTGGCATCACCTCCACCTTATTACGTTTGCCGCCAGCGTTCTGGTAATCGAGATTGAGCCAGCGATTGCTGTACAAGGCTTCGCTGACTACTTCAAAAACTCCGGGGGCAATCCTAGGTGGAAGGAGCGGCTGACTGGTGGCCACCACGCGCACCTTGTTTGACCATTCGCGCTCAAGCTTGGCATTGTTTTCAGGACCAAGATTGCGTTGTGCCTGCGCGAAGAAACTCTCCATAGACTTTACCAAGCGAGCAGGCAGCAGGTTTTTCAGATGCTCCTCGGCTAACCCCAGCAACAGGGACTCCTGTGGCGTGAGGTTGGGGACGGCCAGCCCTTTAGCTTGTTCCAGCCAGCGGTAGCCATAAGGCTTACTGCGGTCGTCACGTTCGATCTCGAAATGTTCGCTAAGCATTTCCAACTGGCGCTGGATGGTGCGCAACTCTCTGTCGATACCCGCATCCTTGAGCTGATCGTGAAGTTCGCTGGCAGTGACCTTCCGTCCACGAGGAATGCGGCGCAGCAGTTCGATGGCAAGCAGAACGGTTTCGAGTGTGTCAGGGCGTTTAGCCATATCAGTTCTTCAGCGCATTGCCGGTAAAGGCCGACCACATCCGTACCATGGCAAAGGTATCAAGTGCACAGTAGGCAAGCAGTTGACGCTCGATCTCTGCCTTGCGCTCGACGCTGGTCTGTGGAGCCAACGCCTCCAGATAGGCATCCATGGCCATGCCGCCATCTTGCACACCATCGAGGTCGCCATAACGCAATTCTGGACAAAGTGCGGGTAGCACCGACTTGATGCTCCAACTACCCTGCTGGCTGGGGTGGTAGTAGTGATCCCGTGCCACAGGCAATAGATCTACCACACGCTCGTTTAATGCCAGCAGCGGTTTGGCCAGGCGAGAAAAGCGCTCAGACAATTCGCGGATGCGGGCAGTCTCGAAACCGGCGTTGTAGACAAAGATGGGACCTCGTTCGCCACACTCGGCAATTAACGCTTCAGCAAAAGCCTTGGAGGGGTCTGCGCCGGAGAGGTCTAGAAATGCCTGTTGCTCTAGCTTGCCCGCGCGTGAGAGGCGATGCAGGCTGAATTGGAATGGAATCTGCTGGTAGGGGCGAGTGCCCTTCCAGATGGGCACGGCGAACTGGATGGTTTCGAAGTCCAGGAAATAGGCCGGCAACTTGAACTCGGCCAATGCCTGCGCCGCACTGGTTTGGTCAAAGTAGGGTTGGCCGGCGAGAGTGGCTGCTTTTACGCGTTGCTGACGTTCATTGAGCAGCTCATCTGGCAAATCCACAAGTTCACGCAGCTCATGGGTTTCAATGTGCTTTACCAAAGCATTGCTCAGGCGACCGGGTAACCAGTGGATCGGCTGCGCGGCCTGTGGCTCCTGACTCTGGCAGTGGGCAAGAAAGCCGCACTCGTAGGGATCGTTGCACTGCTTGCCGGTGGTGATCACTGGCTCTTTGCGTTTGGCAACGATGCCTTGCGCTTCGCTGATCCAGGCTCGCACAGTCTCACCGCGTCCGAAGGCTTCCTCAGTAAGGTCGTGTTCGACCAGCAGACCGTGATAGACTTCGTTGCCTGGATAGACCCAGGTGCTATCGATGTGCGCGAGCGCAATCCCTTTCAATGGAACGCCTGCAGAACGGGCAATAAATGCCTGCACGGCAACGTCATCACGGTGGTAATCCTTGACTGATGTAGAGGATTTCACCTCGATCATGCGCCATGCTCGCTTGCTGCCTTTTTTCAGCGGCAACATTACATCAGCAAAAGCCAACGCCCCTTCGGTACGAAAACCAGCCTCAAAAATCGGTTGTGCAGATTGCAATAACGACTGACTATGAGTGAACGCGGCATCGAAACCTTCAGTTTGAGGATTGAGTAGCGCACCCTTGCCTAGCGGGTCGTACAATTGCCGAGCAATGTCGCCTACCTGATGTCCAATGTCAAAACTTGCTTGAGTCGCCGCTGAATCCGTGCGTCTTTCTGGATGGTGGATTTCCAGCCACAATCGCTTTGGACATTGCCGAAAAGCAAGTAACTTGGATTTTGATAGCGTACGCATACTGGTTCTCCATTGAGTATTTTGATTATCACATAGAAGCATACCTATTTAAGAAAACCCATAGACGATTTCGCGCCTTCCTTCAACGCGCATTCAGCTTCGAGTGCAGAAACAATATCAGTGGAGGATGTCATTGGGCGAAAGCGATTTTGACGAATCACCGTAGCGAAATCCCCTGGTGTCAACTTCTGCATTTGCATCAATCTGGTCAGTTGCTCTGGTTGAGGCGTAGAGATAGACAACCTCACACAGTAGCGATACAACAACTCCCTCGCTTGCTCAGGTTTGAGAAAGTCGAACTTAACTTTCAAATCGAACCGGCGAAGCGCGGCTTGGTCTAGACCTTCTATTAAATTGGTGGACGCAATAAAAATGCCAGAAAACGACTCCATTTGCATGAGCATTTCATTCACAAGACTGACCTCCCAGCCCTGCTTGGCACCGCGGCGATCCTGCAAAAAGCTGTCCACCTCATCAAGTAATAAGAGTGCGCCATCTTGTTCTGCCTGCTTAAAGGCATGAGAAATGTTTTTTTCGTTTTCACCTACCCATTTGGACATCAAATCAGAAGCACGTTTTACGATTAACGGAACGCCCAACTGTTCAGCCAACCACCGTCCATAAGCGGTTTTTCCAGTACCAGGTGGTCCGTATAAACACAATCTACCTGATTTAGACTGAATGAGTCCAGTCGCAATCTGTGACAGATCTGAATCCGCATGAATAAAGCGTGGGTCATAAATTTCAGGAAGCCGATTGGAATCATTTTTACGAATCGACTGATGACCTTGGGCTTCAAGCGTATTACCGATTAATAACTCAAACGCTGAAGCTACACCTGTTGAGTCAAGCTCATCACGAATAGAACGCACGACCGATGCCGCCCTCGTAACGACTGCAGGTGCTAGTGATTCCAACTCGGCAATACGTGCTACATTGGTAGCATCAAGCAAATCAGCGCAGGAGTCTAACAAAATGCGCTTCCGCTGCTTTTTAGGTGGTACTGGCAACTCAAACACCATGTCAAATCGACGAATAAACGCTGGGTCAAGCCCGTAAGCCGAATTCGATAACCATAGCGTCGGCACCGTATTTTCTTCAAGCATGCGATTGATCCAGGCTTTTCTGGTTTGCGCGGTGCTTTTTCTACCAAAGAAACTATCGCCATCGTTAAATACATCTTCCACCTCATCAAATAAAATGAGTGCTTTGCGCTGCGACAAAAAACTTTGCGCTGCACGAAAAGCACGCAGGCGCCGTTCCCCATTCACTGGATCGCCATCTCCATCTTCGCTGGCCACCTCAAAAAGCTCACACCCCATCTCCTGAGCTAGGGCTTTGGTTAATTGACTTTTTCCTGTTCCAGGATCGCCATGAATAAATATATTGACGCCTTTTCGACCTGTTTCTATCGATCGTTTAAGGTAAGGACGAAGCACGGAAAGTGTAGTGTTAATGTGTTCAAAATTATGGATACTTAGTTGTGCTGATGATCCAAGAATAACGGTATCGCGGAGTAGATTCACGGGATCAGCATCTGAGGACAAAATGCTATCGGCAAAATTATTTGACAGTAGATCCAACTTTCCACGCAAGGTCGTAGTGCTACTACGATCAACTGAAACTAATCCAGACTTAGCTAAAACGCCCTGAGCGCTAAGTGATGCACGAATCTGGCATTCAGGAATTCCAAGCAGTACCGATAGCGCGTGGAACACCTTCACGGAAGAGAGTTGCCCTAGCGAGTCAGCAGTGTCATCAAGTAAGCGCTCGTTCTGAATCAAGACAACGAACTCCAGAATGCGACAATCAATATCAGATAAACCCACAAGCGCCGAGAAACGCGCAACATTGCGACTAAGGCAGGCAGGTGGTGTTGCGTTACGCAGTTTACGTTCACCAGTTTGATGAAGTTTACGCAATTCAGCTACAACTAATTTCATCTCAAAATCACGAGTATCAGAATCAATCCATGCCCCCAACCCTAGTATTTCGGCGAGCGTGTCATTGCTGAACCCACGTGAATTGATGAAATCTCTATATCCTCCCAATGGAACTAACAGGCGAAGCAACCATAGATGAACAATGGGTGAAATATCAACTAGCATTGGTGATGAATGAATGCGACGACGAATTGCCATAATAATCTCCTTTTGTATGAGACTATTTTCCAGAGAGTTACGTCAAGAAGTGACGCATGGATTAGCATGGTTCTTGTTCAAACAGCACGTTCATGAGAATTGAGGGTGTAAATAATTCAGTGTTTGCCGACTTGATTTTTCATATCTTTAAATTTCTTCCTAATTTGATGAATATTTTTGAATTGGGCTTTAAATTCTTCATGGGCTTTTAGTTCAGCCAATTTTTTCTGTCTTGTAGCTTTCTGTTTCTGATCTTCTTTTTTGGCTTTCTGTAAAAGCAAATACATGCTGGAAAAAAAGAAGACCAAGGTCAGCATCAGTATCAAGCCCAAGAAAAGGAATGGTGACTGCACGATGAAATTTGAAATGTAATCCATTTGTTCTGCTCCTTACTCATCTTCACTAGTGATAACCCATTTAAGTGACTTGCCGGTTCTTAAAACTAGATCTACGAGACGATCCACTGTGAACTTGTCAGAGCGCTGATGCACTATGTCAGCGACAACATTCATATTCACTGCAAGTTTATTGGCGATCTGCTCATGATTTAGATCGTTTTCCTGAATCCATTGATCCAGCATTTTCATTAAATTCTTTTTAATTTCCAGTTTCATTAAATTCCCCTCTGATAAATCATCTATTTCTTCCGTATTGACATTGGAGCGGTTGTTAATCCAGAGAATAATAGGTGTCATGATTAAAAATACAAACAAGATGAATGACATTGCAAGCAAGGGTTTCTCCATTAGATTCTCCAAATATTTAAAATTTCAAAGTAGCATGAAAGTTTTTTCGCGCAAGTTTTCCTATTTTTTAAGGAGGGATACATCAATATTGCGCATCATTTGATTTTCATACTAAGTTTTCAGTTAACGTCCAGACGTTCTGATAGCGCGTCAAGCGACCAGGAATGGTCGACCGCGCAGATGTCTGTGATAACGTCCAAAGCCCTCCTTAGACGGCATGGTTTGCGTAAACAAATCATCCTGACCTGATAAGCGGTCTGCGATAGATAGCAAATTTGCTTCTGGGCTTACGGGTTCTCTAATTCCAACCCAGTCTGGCACGCCTTTTGTTGCGGTTAATGCATGTAAAAGACTGAGCAGTTGGTTTTCTGGAATATTGATCTGATATTTTGCGACTGCGGCTGCAATCCATTCCACAATTGAAAGCTTGTGTCCAAGTAAGGCACCGCGTGCAGATATTTCAAAGCATTGGCGCTGATAGTTAAATTCATATTCATCGGCTTTACCTGCGTCATGTAATAAGGCTGCTGTCGCTAATACATGCGGACAAATGATTTTACGGGTCTTTGCCAACATCAATGCGTTATTTGCAACTTCAATGCTATGAAGTAGATTGCCATTCTTATCGTTGTGATGACCTTTCAGTGAGCTTGGACCTACTAGAAACCGATAGAAGCGTCGATAGTCCCAAAAGATGCCGTTGATCAATTTGACAAAGTGCATTGGCAACTCATTAACTAGTGCTCTAGCATGATTGATGACTTCTCTGTCCTTCACCCATTCATATGGCACGGTATCGAATAGATTGATGTTGCCTGGCATATTGACTGGCAACAAGCGATTGACGATGATTTGTCCCTGGGTGCAGACAGTTTTGCTTGTCCAGCGCGGTGTGACCAAACTTCCTGCTGTTAATCGCTCATCCGCTTTGCTATTAATCCAGGTGACAGCAATTGATGCCTTTTCATGGAATAGGCATGCCTGAAAACGGTAGCCGCTGTTTGGTAACTTGGCTTGGTTAAGACGCACAAGACGAAATAGCCATGGCATGTCAATAATCGGCACAGCATGATCTTGGTTTACTTTAATTTGTTGAATATGCATTTTGTATCCTCTACTCCATTAAGCTGCATTAGCGCTAGTTGTATCAGTGGGATTGTTCTTGTTACCACCGGACTGCAGTAACAATCGTTCAAAAGCACTGCCATCTTGGCGCGTTAAGTTGGGGACAAAGCGGCTGTAGACCGTAAATAACATTTCCGTATTGGCATGACCTAATTGCCGGGCAATCCACTCGGGCGCTTCACCTGCAGCTAGCCATAGCGTGGCAGCGGTATGCCTGCTTTGATAAGGCGTGCGTTTTTCCAGGCCAAGGTGCTGGAGTAGGGGATACCACACACGCTTGCAGAAGTTGTGCAGATCTATTGGGTTGCCGTCGCGATTACAGAACACGAACTTGGATAATTTACCTGTCGCTTCATATTGACGCTTTAATGCATCGTAAACAGGTTGCGACATACGGATATCGCGCTGACTGGTGTCATTCTTGGTGTAATCCTCATCACCAGCAGTAAATGTCTCGCGGACGTAAATCAGACGTTTTTCAAAGTCGACGTATTTCCATTTCAGGCCATCGATTTCACCGGTGCGCATGCCGGTAAAAAATCTCACTGTAAAGTAGTCTTTAAAGTCGGGTCTGACTGTTTCGATAATCTGATATACCTCTTCAAGCGAGAAGGGCATAACGTCTGCCTTTTTTAGCTTGAGCGGTTTAATTCGATCGCCTGCTGTGGTAAAGTTAAAGCGGTCGGCGGCTTCGTTGAGCACTTGCGTCAGCACAAGAACAATTGCATTGATTCTTCGTGGTGATAGTTTAGAGTCCTGTTTACGTCCTGGATCTTTGGCGAGAGTGGAACGAAAACTGAGGATATCCTCACGACGGATGTTGCTGACCGATTTATCACCGAAGGCTGGGATTAATCGGCTATCGATAATCTGCCGCACTGTTGAAATATAGGTGCGTCGCCATCCCACAGAAAACTCTTCAAACCATTGTGCTGAAAAATCTGAAAACAACGGTGTATCAATGGCAACTGGTGCAGTCGCAAATGCTTGCTGAGTGGCCAGAGACATCTTACTTCTGATTGCTTGAGGGCTATCAAACTTTTCTGCTAGCTTGCTGTTAGGAAAATAACGGCGATATTCAAAGATGTTCGCCTCAATATCCTCTTCAATTTTTTTGAGGATCTTTTCCATCTTTGCACGGTTGGTTTTGCTTTCTTCTGCTGCCGTATATTCGCGACAACGTTGCCCTTTATAGCGAAAGTCAAAGAATAACTTTCCATTTAACTCTCGAATGCTAGCCATGGCAGACACCTCCGTTTGCCATAGGGATGCCAAATGCAAGGTTTTTAGAGTTAAGAATTTCTTTTTCGATGGTTTCCCAAATGAAAAGTATTTTCCTGCGGCCAAATGGACGCACATAATGCACACCTTCTATAAGTACGCTATCCTTAAGTTGTTCACGGATTGTGCGCACGTCATATTGAATGCGTTTAGCAAGTTGATCCGTAGTTAAAAATGTTTGTGCCATATTCATTCCTTTCGGTTATTAATTAAAGTAGAATGAAATAATATCATTTTTAATGTAGAAATTTCATCCTAAATGCAATTCTAAATGAAAAAAATTCATTTAGCAACAATTTATTTCATTTAAAGTGAAATTATTTGAGGTGTGATGTGATTAAGTGTCATTTGTCCCGAATAATGGGAGAAAAAAAACTAAGAGTTGCAGATGTTGCAAGGGCTATTGGAGTCCATCGGAATGCAATAACATTACTTTACGAAGAAACTGCTACAAGGGTAGATTTAGATACAGTAAATAAGTTATGTGAATTTTTAGATTGTGAAATTAAGGATTTATTTGAATTTGTAAGAGAAAACAATTAGTTTTCAAAGAGTACCTAAACAATAAAATCTAATTAAACAAATTTCAGGACTTTTCATGGACAACGTATTTCAGTTTAGAGACAATTTAATTTCAGATTACAGTCTCTTTTCACGTAGCTTTGTAAAAGTTTCATCACATGACATAAAGACTACGATAGACGCTGAGTACGATAATTCGCGCTATTGGCCAGACCCTCTAGTCCAAATTAATCCTAATTACCTCCGAAAAGGTACAGTTCAAGATTTGGTTAAAGAAGGTACTCTTCATCCAGAGTGTTCAAATATTTTTAAAACTGGTAAAACTGAAGGCAATCCATCTAACCTTTATCTGTATAAGCATCAACTTGAGGCAATTGCTAAAGCCCATGGTAAGCAAAGCTACATTGTCACAACTGGCACTGGCTCAGGTAAATCTTTAGCATTCTTTATCCCAATTATTGACCATGTTTTAAAGCAAAAAGAGTTAAATCCAAAGCCTAAAACAAGTGCCATTGTCATTTATCCAATGAATGCATTGGCAAACAGTCAACTCGAAGAGCTTGATAAATTTCTCAAAGATTACCCAAGCCAAAAACCTTTCACCGTAGCAAGATATACTGGTCAAGAATCAACAGCAGAGCGTGAAGCCATTGCTAAAAATCCACCAGACATTTTGTTAACCAACTTTATGATGTTGGAGTTGATTCTTACACGTTATGAAGAAGTTGATAGGAAGGTCGTCGAAAACTGTCACGGTTTAGACTTCTTGGTGTTAGATGAGCTTCATACTTACCGTGGAAGACAGGGCGCAGATGTTGCTGTTTTAGTTAGACGCCTGCGAGAAAGACTCAAAGCTGAAAGCCTAATTTGCATAGGTACATCAGCAACTATGTCTAGTACAGGTCTTCAAATAGATAAAAACAGGGTTGTTGCAGAGGTTGCATCAAAGCTTTTTGGCACGTCAATTAGTGAGCATGACATCATCAGCGAGACACTAGAACGTGTAACTAATCCCAGTAAAGATATTCAATCTCTCAAACCTCAACTCAAGTCAGAGCTAATCAATCAGAATTTCGTATGGTCTTCATTTAATGAATTTACAGAGTCTGCTTTAGCGATTTGGGTTGAGCTCACTTTGGGTATTGCGTTGCCCGCAAATGAGCCACCTAGAAGAGCTGACCCCAAAACATTAAATGAGGCTAGTCAAATGTTGGCTCGCGATGCTGAAGTTACACTTGAAGAAGCAACTAAGGCACTTAAAAACTTCTTGGTCGCCGCTCATGATATTAAAACGCCTCAAGGAAGGTCACCATTTGCATTTAAGCTGCATCAATTTATTAGTGGTCCTGGCAAGGTATTAGCGACACTTGAGCAACAAGGAACGCGTTTCATTACATTAGATGCGCAACGATTTGCACCACAAAGGCAAAAAGAAGCAATACAGCTTTACCCTGTTCATTTTTGTAGAGATTGCGGTCAGGAATACCACCCAGTTTGGGCAAGCCAAAAAGACCAGCGGCGTTTTGACCCTAGAGAAATTGATGATGTAAGTTCCGACGAAAATCAAGACGAAGCTTTCGGTTTTTTATGCCCCGTAGCCCCAGCACTCACATATCAAGGCCATTTGGAGGACTTACCAGAAAACTGGATTGATTTTAGTAAACCCGAACCACAGGTCAAATCAAGCTACAAAAAATCCATTCCTCAACCGGTCAAAGTGGAGCCTAATGGTGTTGCTGGTTCTGGTTTAGATTACTGGTTCATCCCAGGTAAATTCAAATTTTGTTTATCTTGTGGTCAAGTGCATGAGGCATATGGCAAAGACGTTAATCGACTCGCAAGTTTATCTGGCGAAGGTCGCTCATCCGCAACCACAATGTTGACTTTAAGTGCTTTGCGGCACTTATTTACGATGACTGAGGTACCCGAGGGTTTTCCTGATCCGCGAAAAATGCTGGGCTTTACCGATAATCGACAAGACGCTGCCCTGCAAGCTGGTCATTTCAATGACTTCATTTTTTTACTCACCTTAAGAGCTGGACTGATTGGTGCGTTAAAAAACAATGCTGGTATAGTCACAGAAGAAAATCTCTCAGATGAAGTCTTTAAAGCACTTGGATTTAATGTTGTTGATGTAGCCACCCTGTCTGAATACTTGCGCACCCCTAAGCTGATGGGGCTTGCCAGACAGGAAGCGCAAAAAAACCTTAGGTACATTATTGGCTACAGATTAATACGTGATTTAAGAAGAGGCTGGCGTTTCAATAATCCGAATTTAGACCAGCTTGGTCTGCTTAAGTTATCTTATACAGACATTGATACTTTTGTTCAAGATCAAACGGCCTTCGATTCAACAAATAACAAGGTATTGCGAGAGTTAAAACCACATCACAGAAAAATGTTATCGGAGCTTATATTCGATGAGATGCGCCAAGCGCTTTGCTTAGAGACACGTTATTTAGATGCTGTGGAGCAAGATAAAGCGAGAACCAGTGCGTTTAGCTATCTCAATGAAAAATGGTCATTTGCTGCTGATGAACAACTAGAAACCTCTCGCTACCTAATCACGGTGAAGCGCCCTGAGTATCGCGGTAAACCAAGAATGGATTTAGTCACAGGTGGCGCAAAATCTCGGTTGCTCAAAAAAGTAAAATCGAATGCCTTATGGAAAGAAACATTTTTTTCAGGACAAGTTGCTAGCTGGAAGGACGATGAGTGGGTTGAAATTCTTGAAGCTTTCTTAAATCTTGCCACTAATTATGGCTATATTCAAAAACACGCACTCGAAGAAAAAATTGTAGGTTATAGATTAAATGCAGGCGCTTTGATTTGGCAATTAGAGGATGAGCCATCCAAAGCCAACCCATTTTTCAGGCAGCTTTATTTGAGTGTTGCAGAAGTCATTAGCATGCAATCGCATCCTCTATTTTTATTTGAGGCACATGAGCATACCGCGCAGGTGGATGCGACGACCAGACAACTGTTAGAGCAGCGTTTTAGGTACACCGAAAAAGATAAACAAAACTGGGCTGATAATCCTGCCCACGAAACACCTCTCAAACGTTTACCCGTCATGTTCTGCTCACCCACCATGGAGCTAGGTGTTGATATTTCAGCCTTAAATACGGTGTATATGCGTAACGTCCCGCCAACCCCAGCAAATTATGCTCAGCGAAGCGGACGTGCTGGCCGTTCAGGTCAGCCTGCACTTGTGGTCACTTATTGCGCTTCTTTGAGTCCACACGACCAATGGTTTTTCCATCATGCAAATGAAATGGTCTACGGTGTTGTAAAAGCCCCAACCTTGGATTTGAAAAATAGAGATTTAATAGAAAGTCATCTAAACGCAGTTTGGTTGGCCTCGGCATGTGTGCAACTTGATAGCAGCCTCGCACCCCTCGTCGATTTGGAGCAACCTGAGAAACCGATCAAACAGCCATTATTGGATGCATTATCAAACAGCGATGTCTTGCAACAAGCAAAACAATCTGCAAAAAATGTAATAGTGCAACTTGATTCAGAGTTAAAAGACTCCCCATGGTATCAAGATGGCTATGTCGATGATGTAATTGATCGCGCCTCTCAACGATTGAATCAGTCTTTAGACCGCTGGCGCTCTTTGCTCGATGCCACACTTACGCAAATGAAAATTGCAGACAGTATTGTTAAAAGTCATACAGCTACGCAAAGTGAACGTAAAAACGCTGAGCGACGCTACCTAGATGCCTCAAAACAACATGGAATTTTATTGAAATCAGGCAATACGCAAAACTCAGATTTCTATACCTATCGTTACCTTGCTAGCCAAGGTTTCTTGCCTGGTTATAACTTCCCACGCTTGCCTTTAATGGCATGGATTCCCGCTAGAGGAGGCAACAACACCAATAGTCGTGATGACGAAGGCAGTATGGTTAGCCGCCCAAGGTTCTTAGCGTTATCTGAATTTGGACCGAGAAGCCTGATTTACCATCAAGGTAGAATGTACCGTGTGGTCAGAGCAAAACTCAATGTCGGCAGCAGTGACCATATATCAGGCAATAGCCAACTTGCTACTATTTCTTCTAGAGTTTGTAGTCAATGTGGTTATGGGCATATGGGTTCAATCGATGACGGTGAACCATTGATGAATCGTTGTGAAAATTGCGATGCCTTGCTCACAGAAAGTGATTGGATTAAAGAGCTTTACCGTATCGAAACAGTTGAGACGGTGCCCGTTGAGCGTATCTCAATCAATGACGAGGAGCGTCAACGTCAGGGTTTCGAGCTTCAAACTACATATCGCTACTTACCTGGGCCAGATGGTCAAGTTCAACACCAAAAAGCCCTTGTTAAAAATGATGATGAAATATTAGCTGAACTCAACTATGCGCCTGCTGCTAAAATTTGGCGTATCAATAAAGGCTGGCGTCGTCGCAAAGAAAAAAATCTTCTTGGATTCTTTATCAATCCAATGTCTGGCACATGGAGTAAAAAGGACGATCCGACTTCTGAAGAAGGCGAAAATGACGATAATGAAATGCTAGACAAAGTCGCCAATCAGCGCATTGTGCCCTTTGTCGAGGACTATCGAAATATACTGATTTTGACGCCTAAAAAGACACTGTCTTTGGAGGCGATGGCTACCGTGCAAGCTGCGTTAAAACGTGGCATCGAGATCACCTTCCAAATTGAAGAGTCAGAATTAATTGCAGAGCCTTTGCCGAGCCAGGATGATAGAAAAAACATTCTGTTCTACGAGGCCGCCGAAGGTGGGGCTGGCGTACTGACAAGACTGGCTAGTGAGCCTGATAGCATGGCCATCGTGGCAAGCAAAGCTTTAGAAATCATGCATTACCAAGCGCCGCAAGATGATTGGCATGTAGATGATTTACCCAACTTAGAGCTTAAAAATCAGCATGGTCACAGTATATGCGAGGCTGGGTGCTATCAGTGCTTGTTCTCATACTTTAATCAACCTGACCACGACCACATCAACCGTCGCAATTCAGACGCTTTGGCACTTTTGGTTGCCTTGGCGAATGCCAAGGTAAGTATGGCGACCAATGTTGAAGAAAAAACTAGTCCTCAGGGCGATGGAGTTGATCATCAATGGTTAACCATTGCCACAGAGTTAGGCATTGCCCACCCTGATAGCCAGCATATCCCAATTAGCGGAACCACTTATTTTGCGGCTGCTCAATACAAGTCCAAGCGCATATTAGTGTTTACTGAGTCCATTGATGAAAGTACGCTTGCCATGCTGCAAGATAAAGGCTGGGTTATTTTAGATTTTAGCGACCATTCAAAATGGTCTGATTTATTTGCAAGCTATGCTGAATTACTAGACCAAGAAAAATAAACATGACTACTAGCGAAAATACAGCCAGTTACATGCCAGGCAACCTCGTCCATGCCCGTGGACGAGAATGGGTGGTGCAAAATGAATCCACGGAGAGTTGGCTTAAATTAAGACCTTTGGGTGGAACGGATGATGACATCATCTCATTGATTCCTGCACTGGAATTTGAGCCAGTCAAACCAGCTACATTCCCATGGCCTAATCCTGAACAACCTGGCAACCATTCGGCTGCCTTGTTGCTACGCGATGCCTTGCGCCTAAAACTGCGCACTGGTAGTGGTCCATTCCGCTCGTTTGGCAATATTGCAGTAGAACCAAGAGCCTATCAATTAGTGCCACTACTCATGGCATTGCGACTTAGCACAGTACGATTACTTATTGCTGATGATGTGGGCATTGGTAAAACCATTGAAGCTGGCTTGATTGTACGCGAGCTAATGGATAGAGGCGAAATCAGCAAATTGGCTGTTCTTTGCCCACCACACTTAGTTGAGCAATGGCAGTCAGAACTTGAGTCGCGATTTAACTTACCCTCTGTTGCTCTAACTTCTGCTTCAGCCAGTCGTATTGAGCGCAATATTCCGCATGGTGTGCCACTGTTTGAGCATCATCCCATCGTTGTCGTTAGCTTAGATTACATCAAGAGTGAACGCCATAGAGAGCACTTTTTAGCCATCGCTCCAGATTGTATTGTCGTCGATGAAGCACACACCTGTGCTTCATCAGGACAAGGCAAGCAATTGCGCTTTGAGTTGCTGCAGCGGCTATCCAGCGATGAAAGTCGCCATTTAATTTTGCTTACTGCCACGCCACATTCAGGTGATGAAACCGCATTTTATAACCTAATTTCGTTGCTTAACCCAGAATTTGTTCAGTTACAAAGTATCAGTTCTGCTAGCCATCCTTTAAGACAAGAGCTCGCCAGGCACTTTGTCCAACGTCGCCGTAAAGACATTGTTGAATGGCAAGCCGAAACACATGATGGCAAAGGTTTTCCAAAGAGGATGAAATCGGAGGTTACCTATAAATTAACAGGGGATTGGGGTGCATTTTTTGATGCTGTGCAAGACTATTGTCGATCCCTTGCCGAGCAGGCAGAAGTACAGCAAGAGCAAGGTGCAAAACTTATGTGGTATGCAACCCTCGCACTTTTACGCTGTGTCGCTTCATCACCCGCAGCTGCCATTAAAGCGTTAAGCAATCGCCTTGATGCCAGCATGATAGAAGCTGAAATTACAGATGACAGAATCCATGATGGTGAAGCCGATGATTTAAGTGGCTCAGACCTAGAACCACCAGGCCAACTTGAAAACGAGCAGCTTCAGTATTTAATCACGGAAGCCAACCGTATTAGTGGTAAAAAGGGGGACCCCAAACTAGCAGCCTTGATTCGCCATTTAGAAGGCTTAATTGATGAGGGTTATCAACCGGTCGTATTTTGTCGCTATGTAGCTACAGCCCACTACGTTGCTGAACAACTCAGGCAACATTTCAAAAAAGTGTTGGTTGAAGCTGTGACAGGTGAACAACCACCAGAAGAGCGTAGAGATAAAGTGGAGACCATGGAAGAAAACGATCAGCGCATTTTGGTCGCCACGGACTGTCTGTCGGAAGGTATCAATCTGCAACACTTGTTTACTGCTGTGATTCACTATGACCTTGCATGGAACCCAACTCGACATGAGCAACGTGAAGGACGTGTAGATCGTTTTGGTCAACAATCACCAGAAGTGCGTTGCACCATGCTTTATGGTGAAGATAATCCTGTTGATGGCTTTATCTTAAACGTGATTCTGCGCAAAGGTGAAGCCATTCAAAAAGAGCTCGGTGTATTAGTCCCCATGCCCGAAGACGAAGCGCGTATTAACCAAGCACTCATTAAAGCTGCTTTGATGAAGCGAAGCGAGTCAGGAAGCCCTCAACTAGGATTTGATTTCGGCCTGGCAGAATTAGAGCTCAAGCCATTACAAACGCAATGGACAGATGCTTTAGAAAAAGCAAAAGCCAACCGTACCGTATTTGCGCAGCGGCGTATTCGGCCTGAAGAAGTGCTACCAGAATGGCATAAACAGCAACAAGCCTTAGGGTCACAACAAGACATACAACGTTTTATTGAAAGCGCCACCCGTCGTTTTAACGCCCCCCTTGAAAAAGTGCGCAACAAATGGAAATTTTCGCCACAATATTTACCTGAGGCTTTGCGTGGCCGTATGGCGGATGAAGGCATAGATAAACCTACACTTATAGATTTAGAAGAGTTGCATAGAAGCAACCCGATCGTCACTATTCTTGCTGACCAGGTCATAGAAGAAAGCTTACAAGGCTCCACGCAAATCGCAGCAAGATGTGCAGTGGCAGAAACGAATGATGTTGATACTGTCACCACGCTTTACTTGTTACGCTTACGTCACCAACTGGAATACGTGCGCCGTCGAGAGCCATTCCAGCTCATGGCAGAAGAAACGCTTACACTTGCAGTCAAAGGCCGCACCAATCCTGTTTGGCTAACAGGTACTGAGGTTTCCGAGTTACTCAATTGCGAGCCAGTAGGCAACTTGCCAAAAGAGTTGATTACACGCGAGCTTAATCAAGCGATTGCCTTTATGCAGCAACACCAACCCAAGCTTGAAGAGTTGGCAGTGCAACGCTCACAAGCATTGCTCGAAGACCATCAGCGTGTGCGCGAAGCTGCGCGTGATGTAGGGCAATATAATGTGAGACCATGCCTACCAGTCGATGTGATTGGTGTGTATGTCTTACTCCCTGCGGCGTTGTAGGAATTAATAATATGAGAAAAACCCGCAAACAATCCGTTGCTTTTAACATACCAACTTTAACCTTAGAGGGTGGACTATTTTTACCAGACCAACTTGAAAAAGCAACCAGAGGTGATGCCGACTTTCAAACCGAGGCCGATTACCAAACGCCCAAAGGTTTGCGCATCAAGGACGACTACAGCCGTGCGTTTCAAATAGCCTGCGCTCAGTGGCAACAGTTTTCAGAACAATTTGAGCGCACGGATATTAATGCTGCCCAACTGACTAAAGACTTTGTGTTTGAGCTGCTCAAAGATGTGTTTGCTTATGCTCAGCTTAGTCAAATTTCAGGCATACATGCTAGTGATCGCCATTATTCCGCACAACTCTCTACAGGCCATGTACCGATTGTTGTTGCGCCGTTTAATCTAGGATTGGATGAATCGCATGATGGTTTTGCAGTCACCAACACCCAATGGCAAGACAAAAGTCGTAAAAAGTCTGCTTTCCAAATGGCACAAGAGCTACTCAATGCTAGTGATGAGCACTTATGGGCTTTGGTCACCAATGGCAAACAAATCCGTTTACTAAGAGATGCCGCCAGCCTAACCCGCCCCAGCTTTTTAGAAATTGACCTGCAAGATATTTTGCAAGGCAAACGCTTTAGTGAATTTGCTAGCGTGTGGCGCTTAATCCATGCAAGCCGCTTTAATCAAGCCGCCAACCCAGAGCAATCCATTTGGGAGAAATGGCGTGAATCAGGCAAACAAGAAGGCTCAAGGGTGCGCGATGGCTTACGCAATGGCGTAGAAAATGCGCTCTTGGTGCTAGGTCAAGGTTTTATTCAACATCCAGCAAACCAAATTCTGCGCGATGCCTTGTTGTCTGGCGAACTTACCAAGAACGATTACTTCCAAGAGCTACTGCGTCTGGTTTACCGCTTTATCTTTTTGTTTAATGTGGAAGAGCGTGCCATTCTGCATCCAGAAGATACTAGCAAAGCTGGTTTGCAAGCTCGCCAAGCTTATGCGCTGGGATATGCCTTGGCGCGTTTGCGAAACACCTGCCTTAAGCGTCGAGCACGTAATCAGTTTAACGACCAATGGCAAGCAATTAAAATAGTGTTTAAAGGTTTGGAAAATGGTCAGCCCTTATTAGCTTTGCCTGCCTTGGGTGGGTTGTTTGCTGGCCATCAATGCCAATATCTAGATCAATCTAGCTTGGATAACGCCTTTCTACTCACGGCAATGGAATCGTTACGCTGGGCCAACCTCAATGGCACCAAAACGCTTATTGATTACCGCAATATGGATACCGAAGAGCTAGGCAGTGTTTATGAAAGCCTGTTAGAACTGGTGCCAGAAATCGATATACACGCCCGTAAATTTGGTTTTGTGGGTATCACCAGTGAAGGCTCTACGGCCGGCAATGCACGCAAAACTTCAGGTAGCTACTACACGCCAGATAGTTTGGTGCAAGAGTTGATTAAATCAGCGCTTGAGCCAGTAATTGAAGAGCGAATCAAGAAAAACTCTGAAAATCCAACTGATGCTTTGCTTGCCATTAGGGTGATTGACCCTGCTTGTGGCAGTGGCCACTTTCTGCTCGCCGCTGCACGTAAATTAGCTGAGCGTTTAGCCCAACTGCGTGCCCCAGAAGGTGCAGTTAAACCTAAAGACTACCGCCAAGCGTTGCACGATGTTATCCGTAATTGTATTTTTGGGGTAGACCGCAACCCCATGGCGTTAGAACTTGCCAGAACAGCCCTATGGATAGAAGGCTTTGCCGAGGGTGAGCCGCTATCATTTTTAGATCACCACTTGCAATGTGGCGATGCCTTGCTTGGTTTGATGGATTTAAAAGCCTTAGAGATGGGCATCCCAAAAGATGCTTTTAAGGCGCTATCAGGTGATGATAATCAAGTATGTAAAGAACTTACCAAGCAAAATGCTGCCGAGCTTAAAGACCTTGAGAAAAAACGTAATGCAAAAGCGTTTAAGCAGGTGGATGAGTTTATAAATAAAGATAACGGCTTGGATGCGCTGAAGGCGATTGAAGCAATGCCCGAGCGCACCACCAAACAAATTGTAGCTAAAGAGCAAGCCTATCAACAGTTTTTAACTAAAGCAACTGAGTCGCCCTTGCGCCACGCAGCAGATATGCTGTTGGGTGCATTTTTAATCAACAAAACTGCGCAAAACCAGCAACAAGTGCCAACCACGGCTAGTGTAATACTAGAACTGTTGGGTGAAAATTCGACTACACATCAACAAAAAAGGGCGCTCGCCACACAAGCCTGCCAAAAAGGCTATGTATTGCATTGGCCTTTAGCCTTTCCGCAGGTGTTTGCACAAGGTGGGTTTGATTGTGTGCTCGGTAACCCACCATGGGAGCGAATTAAGCTGCAAGAAGAAGAGTTTTTTGCATCCCGCAACCCTAATATCGCCCAAGCCAAAAACAAAGCCGAGCGAGCACAACGTATTCAATGGCTGAGTGAAGGCAAGTTGGCTGAACATCTTTACCCAAGCTTGCAACATACTGAGGTTGAGCGTCAAACCGAACGCGTGCTATTTGATGAGTTTGTTACTACTAAACGCACCGCAGAGGCTGCTAGTGTCTTTTTCCACGTAAAGGGTGACGAAGGGGGGCGTTATCCGCTCACTGGTGTTGGTGATGTAAATACGTACGCATTGTTCAGCGAGTCCATTCTACAAATGACTTCAACGCATGGTCGGTCTGGATTTATTGTCCCTACAGGTATTGCTACGGATGACTCAACAAAAACATTTTTTGGATACATTTCTCAAAACCGCAGACTTGCAAGTTTGTATGATTTCGAGAATAGGCATGGCATCTTTCCATCGGTTCACAGAAGTTTCAAGTTTTCCTTACTAACTCTTGGGCAACAAGACGAAATAAATTTTGTTTGTTTTGCGAACAAAGTCTCTGATATTTATGACTTGAATAAAAGGTTTAGTTTGTCACCTCAAGATTTCAACCTAATAAATCCTAACACGTTGACCTGTCCAATATTTAGATCTAATTACGATGCGCGGCTTACAAGGAAGTTTTATCGAAATTCTCCTGTTTTACTAAATCACAATTCTGTTGAAGGCGACCCATGGAACGTAACTTTTTCAGCAATGATTCATATGGCTGGAGACAGTGAGCTTTTTATTGAGCAAGAGGAGCCGAATACCTTAAGGTTATATGAGGCTAAAATGATTGCTCAATACAATCATCGTTATGCATCATATGAGAGTCGCATTGATGGCAGAGGGAACAGAGTTTTACCTGAGACAAATCTTGAAAACTATAACAATCCAAGTTATACAATCGAGCCGTTTTATTGGATAAAGTCTGAAGAGGTTTTCAAAAGGCTTGAGGGAAAATGGGATCGTAGTTGGCTTTTAGGATTCAAGGATGTTACAACTACCATTACATCAAGAACATTTGTTTCAACAGTAATACCAATATCTGCTGTAGGCAATACAATGCCATTAATTTTTCCTAAAGTTAATGACTTTAAGTTAGTGGCTTGTTTTTTGGCCAACTGTAATTCATTAGTGTTGGACTATATAGCTAGACAAAAAATCGGATATATACATTTAACATTTAATTACTTAAAGCAATTCCCGATCTTGCCACCCAATAGATATTCAGAATATGAACTGAAATTTATTGTTCCAAGAGTTATTGAGTTGACTTATACAGCTTATGACTTGCAGAGCTGGGCGATGGACTTAGGCTATAAGGATGAACCTTTTAAATTTGATCCTGTACGCAGAGCAATTCTACGTGCCGAATTGGATGCTTTTTTCGCTAAGCTCTATAGCCTCACCCGTGATGAGTTGCGCTATATCCTCGACCCAGCCGATGTAATGGACGAGGATTACCCCAGTGAAACCTTTCGCGTACTCAAAAACAGCGAAATCAAAGAATTTGGTGAATACCGCACAGGTCGTTTAGTGCTAGAGGCATGGGATAAACTTGAGCAAGGTGAGCTGGTTTGATTAAAACTGCGACTGTATAGAATGATGAATTTAACTCAACTTCTAGTCCACCTTGTAACGGAACTCAATAAAGCTAATTCTAGTAGCGTTCAAAACGAACCTTGGCGTGAAGATAACACCCTGCCAATTTTTTCAACCTCTGAAAATGGATGTACCGTTTTCTTTACAAAAGATTCTCTAGCATCTATCCGGAAAATTGCTAAGATTTTTTTTGAAGGAAACGCAAGAATTAGCGAAATTACTGAATTAGATAATTTTCAAAAAATTGTAAGGCAAGAGGTTGCTAATTTTTATGCTGATAATCAATTTTTAATAAACTCTGATGACGACTGCAATAACTCGGTCAAAAAATTGAGAGATAAATCAGCTGGAGTCGTGGACGAATTAAAAAAAGAGTTTGTTCATTACTTTCCAGCATGGACAATCCATTTAATGAATGATGGTCCTTTTGTATTTGGCCCTGTAACAATCATGACTAGAGAACAATGGGTTGATGCAGTTAATTTACCTGACTCACTCTTGGAAAGATATTTAAACATACCGAATGAAAATAAATTATGGAAAGATAGCTTGCTGACGGCAATTAGTGCCAAACCTCAGCCAGAAAAAGCAAGTGGTGAACTTGCAAATAATTTTTATCACCCTATTAAGGATGCACCTTCAATTTTAAAAGTTAAGGTGGTGGGTTATGAAAAAGACTTATCAAGAAAAATTGGTCAACTCGTCTGCAAGACAAGTCTAGACGCCATCTCGTTGCTGCTCGGAAGACCTGATTTATTTTCAACACAGACACTACAAATTGAAAGAGTTTTGCCTAAATCGATTTACACGTTAGTGGAAACTGACGGCAATCTTTGGCTGCCAGGATTTAGTCTAACTTCGAGATTTTCAAAAATAAATTACGCTGACGCCATTGATGTGATTAGAAAAAATAGCGAAATTGTTAAAGCGCTTGGGAAAATTACATCATCATTAATCGATACTTCAAATTCAAACCAACCAGAGCTTTGTAAGCGATGGGCTACTGCTTTAGATTGGTATGCAGAGGGTTGCAGGGAGCAAAATAGTGCAATAGCAGTAGCCAAAATTGGTACATCGCTTGATGTCATATCATGTGGGGGTAAGAATGTTGGCATTTTAAATATGGTTTCACATTTAATAAAATTCAATGAAAATGACATTATTGTTAAGGGTGATTTGAACTGGTCTTTGAAAAAATTAATAAAAGAAATATACGACAATGGACGCTCACAAATTCTTCATGGCACACATTTTGATAGACTTAAATCATTTGAAGAGCTAAAAAATATTGCATTACAAATTACAAAAACAATTCTTATTGAATGTGCACTTAGGCTTAATAAATATACAGGCGTAGATGATGACAAAGCTTTTAGGACTATGTCAGATTGAAGTTGGAAAAAATAATAAAATATAAAACAAGAGAGGTTATATGAGTTCGCCAAATTTTAATGCAGTTGCTAGTGAGGTTTTGGATACATTTTTATCAATTGAATCTATCGCCAATTTCAAGCTGTCTTCTATGGGTACTTCTAGTGCAGCGGCATTTGCAACAGCGAACACATTTACAGGCAATGGCGCTATTCAAAATCTTGCTGATATTAATCAGACAAACGTTGAAGGTTATGAAAGTTTAAAAATGGAGCCAGCACTTATTCGCCTGCTGGTTGAAGATGATGATGGTAATCATCGAACGATTTATATTGCCCGAAAATCTTCATTGCCTCTGACTGGAGCAATTAAGCTTGCTAGCTATCGTTCGCCTATTGGCGCATTGGCCTCATTGCCAGTTGGAGATGAGCTTACTGTAAAAGTTGGAGATAATAAGCACACTTACTATTTGATTGAGAAAGTTTCACTACACCCTAATAAAGCAAATAATGAATGGGATTCTACAGATAACGTTTTTAGCCACCATGAATATGAAAGCCAAACTGTAACTTCATTCAGATTGTTACTTAATCCACCAGTTGAAGATTCTACTGACGAATTAGAAGCGTTACTTTCTCAGGCACAATCTGCAGATGTGGTCATTAATGGCATTAGGCATAAAGTTCGTGAGGCGATGAGCCTACGCGATCAGCCAATTCTTGATAGGTTTCAGGATGAAATCTTCCGATTACCTATTGATAGTCAGCTTATTATTTTAGGGCCACCAGGGACAGGTAAAACTACCACCTTAATTAAACGCCTTGGACAAAAGCTTGATGTGGATAACTCGATAAGTTTAGAGGAGAATGAAAAACGAATAATTAGTGAGACTGGTCATGCATCTAGTTGGTTGATGTTTACACCATCAGAATTGCTTAAACACTATTTAAAAGAAGCTTTTAACCGAGAATCCGTACCCGCTTCAGACGACAGAATTAAAACATGGTTAAGTTATAGGAGTGTTTTGGCACGCAATACTTTTGGGATTCTAAGGGCTGCCAATGGTGGAAAATTTACTTTAAAAACCGATGTGGATATCATCACTGATGGAGCGATTTCTCATCCTGGAGAGTGGTTTAACTCGTTTAAAAACCATCATTGGCAAAAGCTGCTAGACCAGTTAATACAAGGTAAAGAGCAAGTTGCCAAAGCCTCATTAACTCCCAATAACGTGCTGTTGGAAAAATTAGATGCTTTGTTATTGAGTGCAGATAGATTAAGTCCAATAGCTATATTGCAGCAACTGGACGCGTTAGAAAAAGAAATAAAAAATGCACTGGATGAAGCAAAGGGTATTGCAGATAAACTGGTCACCGAGCAACGAAACCTTTTATTTAACCGTGACAAAAAAGTATTTGATAACCTTGCGGGTTATTTAGAAAGCTTGTCACAAGAAGATGATGAAGATGAAGATGCAGAATTTGACGATGAGTTAGATGCTCAAGTGGCTTCGCCATCACATACTGCTGTGCAAAAGGCTGTAAATGCATATCTTAGTTTTATCAAAGGCTATTCTCGTCAGTTGTATCTGGGTAGAAGTTTATCTAAGCAATCAAAATCAGCGAAAATTAAAGAATGGCTAGGGGATGAACGTATCCCTGATAGAGATCTATTGCAAAAAATTGGTCAGCAAATTACGTACCAAAATGGTTTAAGGCGATTTCTGAACATGCCTAAGCGCTACGCTTTTGGAGTAGTAAATAGCTATGCAGATTTTAGAAAGCAAAATGTAGAGAACGGAAAATGGTATGCGATTTTGCCAAGCAATATATTGCATATAGATGGCCATGAGATTGATGCTATTTTGCTACTGATTTTGCAAAATGCCCGTGAATTATTAAGCCAAAATTTTGTATCTAGAAATTTGGATGCAAGTAAATTTACTTCATTAAATGATTTTTCTAGGTTGCTAAAAAATCAAATTATGGTGGATGAGGCAACCGACTTCTCAGTTTTGCAGTTAGCATGTATGAGAATGCTGACATCACTAAAGACCAATTCTTTTTTTGCTTGTGGCGACTTTAATCAAAGAATTACGCGTCAAGGTGTTACATCACTGGAGCAACTTAATTGGGTTTTTCCTAATCTTTCAAACAAGCGGATTAATACGGTCTATCGACAAAGCAAGTTGTTAAATCAATTTGCAAGATCATTAATAGAAATAACTGGCGGGGATATTGAGTCTTTAGGTGAGTTGCCAAAAGATAGCATCCATGAAGGTGTTGCGCCGCTACTTTTTGAGGAAGCCGAAAACACTGATACGGCCGCTGAATGGATTGCTACTCAAATTGGTGTGATTGAACGAAATTTAAATCTACTACCGACAATCGCTGTGCTTGTTAATGATGAGACTGAAGTAAAGCCAATGGTGGATATGCTAAACAAATATCTTGAAGAGATGAGTTTGAAAGCTGTCGCATGTGAAGAAGGAAAATCGCTAGGTGAGGGCACAGATATTCGTGTGTTTGATATTCAGCATATTAAGGGACTAGAGTTTGAGGCTGTTTTCTTTGCCGGCGTTGATAAGTTAGCTTCTAACAAACCTGATGTGTTTGATAGATATATTTATGTTGGAGCAACCCGTGCAGCCACCTACCTAGGCATGGTGTGCTATCAATCGTTACCTAGTAAATTAGATGCAATCAAAGCATTGTGTGTAGAAAACTGGTAGCACAATGAACCAACTCCAAAAAGCAATTGTTGAGAAAACCGGCCATGATTTTGGCTTTGAGTATTTGGTTTCTGAGACAGAGAGTTGGGTCGTTTTGGGTTCAGCCAGGCATGGTGTCCATGCTGCAATTTCTTTAGTTGATGGCATCTATAAAGTTGGTTTTCAAAATGCTGAAGCTAATTTTATTGCTGAGCTAAATAGGGATTTTGACAACAAAAATAATGATCAATTTAATGTGCAAGGTGAGAGCCAGCTCGCATTGCTTTTACAGCGCGCCAGCCAGCTTGCAAACTCTTTGCCTAATCAGGCAGTAAATAATTATGAAAGTGATTTAAAAACTGCTTTGGCATTAATGCCACTCTCTGCAAAAGGAACTGAAGTTGAGCGCATGGTGCGCCAGCGTATTGGCCAAGATGCTTACCGCAAGGCGATGCTTGATTATTGGGGCAATGCATGCGCAGTAACCGGTTTGCAAATGCCAGAGGTATTAAGAGCTAGTCATGCAAAACCTTGGGCTGAGTGTGAGACCGATGCAGAGCGTTTAGATGTTTATAACGGCTTTTTATTAACTGCAAACTTAGATGCTTTGTTTGATCGATTTTTAATCAGCTTTGATGAAGGAGGTCGAATCATAATTTCTAAGGCAATCAGTGATTCACAGAAAGTTTTGCTGAATATTCATCAAAATATGCAATTGCGCTGGATATCCAAAGAGCATGAGAGTTACTTAATATTTCATCGAAGCAAGTTTCAATTGATAGTTTTACAAGGATAGAAAGATGGCACGCATCGAAAACCACAAATATAGCATCGAGGAGGCCTTCCGTGAGTGCTTCTACATCGTCCCTGACTATCAGCGCGAGTATGTCTGGACGGACAAGGAGGTTCATCAACTGCTTGAGGACATCGGCGAGCAGATCGATGTGGGAACCACAAGGGAATACTTTATTGGCACTGTGCTGGTGTCGCCGACCGATCAGAAAAACCACTACGAAGTAATCGACGGACAGCAACGACTGACCACTTTCTTCCTGCTACTTTGCGCCCTCAAGCATCTATTCCAGGGGGAGCCACAACGAGAGATGATTTCCGGGTTGATCTCGACCAGCTATGTTGATAGCGACGGTGAAGTGCGCACCAATCTAAAGTTGGAGCCGCGCTATGAGAGTGCAGGTGAAGTGATGGCGAAGCTAGTGGATCTGGATGCAGACCCACAGACAGTACGAACGGGTATTCAGGCTGCGGGGATTGCCAGCTTCGGGTCGCTGGAAAATTTGGTCAACGCCTATAGTACGCTGTATCGCTACCTGAAAGACAATTACGACGATATCGCCAAACTGAAAAAATATTGGGGCTATTTAGCCAATAACGTGGTGTTCATCCAGATATCTACCGATGTCAGCAGCGCACTAAAGATTTTCGAGACTATCAACGAGCGTGGCGTGGGGTTGAACCCGATGGATTTGCTTAAGAACCTGTTGTTCACTCAGGTCAAGCATACACAGTTCACCCAGCTCAAGGATGAGTGGAAAAAGATAACCAAGCCCTTAGAGAAGGGGAAGGAAAAGCCGTTGCGTTTTCTGCGTTACTTCCTGATGGCCAACTATGTAATCAAGAACGAACGCGGTGACTCTGTTGTGCGCGAGGACGAAATTTACGATTGGTTTGTTGACAAGGAAAACGCGGCCTTGTGTGATTACGCAATCAAGCCGTTCGAGTTTGTCCGAAAAGTTATCCGCAACGTTGAACACTACCTAGCCTTTGCCAATGGGCTGGGTAATGACAGTAAGCCCAGTCTTGCAATGGACAGTCTCAAGCGGCTCGCTGGTGGCGCGTTCAGCTTGCATTACGTTCTGCTACTGGCAGCGGCGAATTTCCCCAAGCAGTTATTTGACCATTTTGTGACCCAGTTGGAGAGTTTCCTCTTCTATTACATCTTCACAAAGACCCCGACAAAAGATTTGGAGCGCAGCTTCTCCCAATGGGCCGACGAGCTGCGCGCGATTGCAGAGACGACTGACCCAGTGACGCAAAAGGTTCAGCTCAACACTTTCGTTGCTGAACGCTTCGAGCAGAATATGTTAAGCAAGGCACAGGAACTATCGGATGCCCTTAAACGTTTCAATTTATATACGATGCAGCAATACAGAACGCGTTATCTGCTGGCTCGATTGACACAACATGTCGAAATGGCATTCAGCGGTCTGAAGGTTCCGGGCAGCTTAGAACCGTTTACCATTCTGGAAATCGAACACATACTGCCTAATAATCCAGAGGACGAACTTCGAGTCAAGTGGGCTACAGAGAACCCAGGAATGGTCTATGACGACTTCAAGAATAGGCTGGGCAACTTAACCTTGTTGGAGAAGCCCATTAACATTGTCGCAGGTAATGAGTTTTATGCAGTAAAGCAGGTCGAGTATAGCAAGAGCGCTAATTACCTGACACGTAGTCTTGTGGCACTGACCGAGGTTGGTCAAAACACTTCCATATCAAGGGTGAACGAAAAATTGAGTTCTTTTCCGACGTGGGATGCTAAAGCTATTGAAAAGCGGCACGGTATACTCATCAATCTTGCTCAGAACATCTGGAAAACAACTCCAATTGACGTTTAAATTTTTTAATAACACAACAATTTTTAGTGCGTGACTATCTAGAGTTGAGATATTCATGCAACAGTTTCAACTACTTTTACTAGAAAGAAAAGTAAACTTGGTCTGTAAAATAAGTCATTTTCCAAAATGCAATTGGTTGGAGAGCTAATAAAAGAAATATTAAGTATTGCTTAATACAGTGAATTTAGAGTGATTTTGAATCCTAAATTTCGAATTAAAGCGAAATAACCTTAGAGTCAAATTGACTTGTAAAAATTCTCACAAGAAAATCCATGGGCTAAAAGTGGGCCATAGATGGGCCATGGCCCAAAAAGAAAACGCCCCAATCTCTCGAAAGGGGCGTCTTTATTGGTGGTGAAAGAGGGACTTGAACCCTCGACCCCAGGATTATGAATCCTGTGCTCTAACCAGCTGAGCTACATCACCTTGTAAACTTGTTT
>Ga0208758_100111_pt1 | contig 41317 bp, 35 predicted proteins | sample LakWasM116_HOW13_2_FD_183930 | JGI IMG/M metagenome (GOLD analysis project Ga0208758, IMG submission 183930) | Freshwater sediment methanotrophic microbial communities from Lake Washington under simulated oxygen tension - Sediment Metagenome... | ecosystem: Environmental > Aquatic > Freshwater >...
AGGCGTCACGCCTTGTGGCATGCGCTCCATCACCTCCATCAAACGCTCCATCACCAGTTGTCGCGCAAAATAAACGTCGGTGCTGTCGGTGAAAACCAGAGTGATCAGCGATAAAGCATTTTTATTGACTGAGCGCATTTCTGTCAGGCCAGGCAAGCCTGTCATGGCAATTTCCAGCGGCACGGTGATAAAGCGTTCGACTTCTTCCGGCGACTTGCCGGTGGCCTGCGTGGCAATCATCACCTGCACATTGGTCACGTCAGGAAACGCATCGACTGACAGTTTATTCACTGCAAACAAGCCTGCAAGAATCAGCCCGACAGCCAAGACCAGCACAATCAAGCGCTGCTTGAGCGCGCCTCGAATTAGGGATTCAATCATGCTTTACTCCATCTCTTTGCGCTTGCGTTCATTGTTGACATGAAACGCGCCATCGAGCACGATTTGATCACCTGGTTGCAAGCCTTGCAGCACCTCTCTATGGCCTTGGTAAGTCCGGCCCAGCGTGATTGGCAGCAATTTATATTGTGTTGGCTTTAAGGTTTGCACAAATACATGGTCTGCATTGTTTTCACGCACGACTGCGGTAGCGGGGATCGCAATGACCTTTTCAGGTTTTGCTTCAAGTAAGATCGTAATCAGCATGTCAGGTTTTAACAGCATTTTTTCGTTGCTGATGTTGGCGCGTGCCATCACTGTACGCGTGGCCGGGTTCACAATGTCACCGACAAACGCGAGTGTGCCAGTGAGTTCGGCATCGTCTAGCGCCGGCACTTCAATATCCAGCGACTGACCTTCTTTAATGTGCGCAATTTGTTGCTCAGGAATTTCTGCCACCGCCCACACATGTGACAAATCAGCAATCACAAACAGTTCTTCTGCGGGGGCGACGACCTGGCCTAATCTCGCTTTACGTGCAATCACCGTGCCGGTGATTTTAGAGTTGACCTGGCTGGTAGACATGCCGCTGTTATGCAAGCCCAATTGGGAGATGCTGGCAGGTGGCATGCCAAGAACCAGTAACTGGTCGCGTGCGGCATTTAATTCGGCATTGGCGGCATTGAGCTCGCCTTCGCGGCGTTGTAGCTCCGCCAGGCTGATCACATCGGCTTCAAGCAGTTGCTTGGCACGGTCTACCGCTTTGGTTTGCAGTTGCATCTGTTGGCTGGCTTTAATATAGCTCAGTTGATATTGCGCCAGCTCTGTACTTTTAATCATGGCCAGTCGCTGGCCCGCTTTCACTTCATCGCCAAGGTTGACATCCAGGGTGCTAATACGGCCAGTGATGGACGCCCCAGCCCTGGATTCATATTGCTCATCGACCTGAATACGGCCGGGAATACGCAAGGTATCGACAAAGGCAAGTTCTGCTACCGGGCCGGTGCTGACAGTTGCCGTCAGTTCTTTGGTCAGAGTGACCAGGCTAGGGTCGACCACCTCTTTGGTTTCTGGCGCCGGGGCGGGTTTTTCGGTGCACGCGGTGGACATGACAGCCAGCGCGGCAGCGAGCAAAGTTGAAAATAAAACACGAGACATGACCATCCCCTTATGGTTGGACCAAATCCGAACCGATGAAGCGTTCGATTTGCAATACACTGAAAAAATAATCAAATTTGGCAATCAGATAATCACGTTTGACATCACGATTGACGCGTTGCGCATCCAGATACTCCAAGATGCCGCGTTCTCCGAATTTATAGGCTGCTTCTGCGCGACTCAAGGTCGCTTCTGATTGTTGCAATAAGCCATTTTCGAACACTTTGAGCTGATTGCTGGCAATCAGATTGCGTTGATAGGCACTGTCTATCTCTTTGCGCAGTATCTGTTGTTGCAACTTGATGTTGGCATTGGCCTCTTCAATCCCGGCTGCCGCTTGTGCAATCTGGCCTTCGCGGCGATTCCAGACCGGTAACGGCAATACCACGCCAAGGCGGAAAGTATTGAGATCAGGGTCTTGCGTGAAGTCAGATTTCACGGTCAGGCCAGGAAACCGCAAGGCTTGCTCTAGCTTTAACTTGGCCTCTGCACTGTCTTTCGCACTGAGCAACTGCTGCAAGTATGGGTTGTTTTCAGCAGACTGTCTTAAATCAGTGATATTGGGCAGGTTAGAGATGGTCGGCAATTCGGATTTGATTTCAAAACTGTCCGGCATATTACCTATCATGCCGCGCAAAATGGCCTTGGACTCATCAATACGGGTTTGCGCACTGGCGTAGTCGCGCTCGGCGGCCAGCACTTCTGTATCAGCTTTGATCAGTTCGTATCTGGGGGCTTCACCAATATCCACTTTGCGTTTTACCTTGCCTTGCACTTGCTGCAATAAGGTCAAATTAGCACCCAGCATGCTCAAAATTTGCTGCCGCAACAATACATTCAGGTAAGCCTGTTTGATCTGGTTGCGCAGGTCGAAGCTGGTGGTATGGATGCCTTTTTCTGCATAGTTGAACTGCTGTTCGGCCAGCTCTCGGCGCGAGGTGCGGGTGCCGGGAAAGTCCAGTGGTTGCGAAATAGTGACACCATAGTTTCTTTCACTGGCGCCTGGTGTCGGCACACCACGGTATCTGGCCGGGCCTGCCATCACTTCCATATCTGGATTGTAGAACGATCTTGCAACGGTAATACCTGCCGCAGCAGCTTCAACTTGCGCTTTGCTGACTGCCAGCATCGGGTTTTCGGCCACCGCTTGATCAAGCAGGGTTTTCAGGTCAAATGTAGCGCCTGCAAATGCGGCGGGGGTCATACAGCAATATAAGCACAATAGCCTGCATGCTTTCCGCCAGCGGGTCTGACTTAACATAACGATCCTTTTTCAGGTGACTGTTCATATCATGATGTCACAGTCACCTTAATTAGTAATTAAAATGACGCTCGCAGCAGGGCCGAGAGCGATACAAAATCGTTAAGCGAGTTGTGGCGGCCGGTCAAGCCAGAAGCTAAGTAGCAGGTGGTAGGAGGATAAGTGGTGTTCAGGGGCGAGGTAGGTGGTTTTATGCAGTGGATAGCTAAAACCAGGGAGCAATATTTTATCGACATCGACTTCAGCAATTTCCAGCATATCGACGCAACAATTCACTACACCAAAATCAGCAGATAAGCTGTCATCAATGGCATTGGAAAGGCTGGTCGCGGAAATGCCGCTTTCTAATAGCGTAGTTGTGACCGCCGGTTCGGCAGCCGTTGTCTGCAAAGCAAACAGCAAACACAACGCATGTAGAAAATAAAATATCTTTTGCATTACAAAATCATATCTGTCAGGCAATACATTTACAGCAATAATTATACCAGTAATGCGAACACACCTAACATATTGATTTTATGTCATCCGTGGCCAATATAGGCAGATCTGGTTACGCGTTGAGGATTTTTTTGCACCAAGATGGTGCTGGAAAGCCACAGTGACATTGTAGTAGATGTCACTGTGGTGTCAAAGTTCCAGCCAGACTAGGCCGAAATGGTTTCTTCTTTAAAAATCAGTTTGATCTGATCATTGTCGTCCAGGTCGATATGGACATGACCGCCTTCGTTCAAACGGCCAAACAGCAGTTCATCGGCCAATGCTTTACGAATGGTATCTTGAATGAGTCTGGCCATTGGGCGTGCACCCATTTTCGGGTCAAAGCCTTTTTTGCCCAGATAGGCTTTAAGCTCATCACTAAACGTGACTTCGACTTTTTTCTCGTGCAATTGATCTTCAAGTTGCATGAGGAACTTGTCGACCACACGTAAGATAACCTCTTGGTTGAGTGCGCCAAATGACACGGTGGCATCCAACCGGTTGCGGAACTCGGGGCTGAAGAAGCGTTTGAGGTCAGCGGCTTCATCGGAGCTATCTTTGCTATTGGTAAAGCCGATGCTCGATTTCGACAGGTTTTCTGCCCCCGCGTTGGTGGTCATGATAATCGTCACATTGCGGAAGTCCGCTTTGCGGCCATTATTATCTGTTAAGGTGCCATGGTCCATCACTTGCAGCAGAATATTAAAAATATCCGGGTGCGCTTTCTCAATTTCGTCCAGTAACAAGACGCAATAAGGCTGCTTGGTGACGGCTTCAGTCAATAGACCACCCTGGTCAAAACCAACGTAGCCCGGCGGCGCACCAATCAGGCGCGAAACCGCGTGACGCTCCATATATTCTGACATGTCAAAACGCAGCAGCTCAATGCCGAGCACATAAGCCAATTGTTTGGCTACCTCGGTTTTACCAACGCCAGTTGGGCCTGCAAACAAGAAGCTACCGATTGGTTTGCTGCTATTGCCCAGGCCGCTGCGCGCCATTTTAACGGCAGATGCGAGCACTTCAATCGCTTTGTCCTGGCCAAATACCACCGCTTTCAGGTCACGCTCCAGTGTTTTCAGTGCATTGCGGTCATCACTGGAAATATTTTTGGGCGGAATGCGTGCAATTTTGGCAATAATTTCTTCAATCTCTTTATTGCCAATGATTTTTTTCTGTTTGCTTTTTGGCAGAATACGTTGCGCAGCACCAGCTTCATCAATCACGTCAATTGCCTTGTCTGGCAGGTGGCGATCATTGATATACTTGGCCGACAGCTCAGCAGCCACGGTCAAGGCACTGGCACTGTATTTGACGCTGTGATGCTCTTCAAATCTGGTTTTCAGGCCTTTTAGAATCTCAATGGTTTCTGCCACACTAGGCTCTTGCACATCAATCTTCTGGAAACGGCGTGACAATGCATGGTCTTTTTCAAAGATGCCGCGATACTCCTGATAAGTGGTCGCGCCTATGCACTTGAGTGAGCCATTGGATAACGCCGGTTTCAGCAGGTTGCTGGCATCCAGCGTACCGCCACTGGCTGAGCCAGCACCAATCAACGTGTGGATTTCATCAATAAACAAAATCGCATCCGGTTTTTCAGCCAGCTGTTTCATCACGGCTTTCAGGCGTTGCTCAAAGTCGCCGCGGTATTTGGTGCCAGCCAGTAGCGCGCCCATGTCTAATGAGTAGACGGTCGCATTTGCCAGCACTTCTGGAATCTCGTTGCTGACGATGCGTGAGGCCAGGCCTTCGGCAATGGCGGTTTTACCCACACCAGCTTCGCCAACCAGTAACGGGTTGTTTTTGCGACGGCGGCACAAGGTCTGGATCACGCGCTCTAACTCCAGCCCACGCCCAATCAACGGGTCAATTTTGCCAGCAATTACTTGCGCATTGAGGTTTAAGGTAAAACTTTCCAGCGCACCGGTGCTGACGCTTTCGCCTTCAGCTTCTTGCTCAGGGCTGGCCGCTTTTGATTCGTTTTCCTGAATTTTGGCCACGCCGTGCGAAATAAAGTTGACCACATCAAGGCGAGTCACGCCTTGCTGGTGCAGGAAAAACACCGCATGTGAGTCTTTTTCACCATAAATAGCGACCAGCACGTTAGCGCCGGTCACTTCTTTTTTGCCAGATGATTGTACGTGCAGCATGGCACGTTGAATCACACGTTGAAAGCCCAGCGTTGGTTGGGTGTCCACTTCTTCAGTGCCCGCTACTGTGGGGGTGTGTTCTTCAATATATTGGGTCAGTTCACTACGCAGTGTGTCGAACTTGGCGCCGCAAGCACGCAGGACTTCTGCGGCGGTTGGGTTATCCAACATAGCCAGTAACAGATGCTCAACCGTAATCAATTCGTGACGCTTTTGTCTCGCGTCCATAAACGCCATGTGCAGGCTAACTTCAAGTTCTTGAGCAATCATGATGACTTTCCTTAATACACTACACTACAAAAAACGCCTCATTCACAGACGCAAATCCATGCAATCCGGCACAACCTGTCTGTTTATTGTTATCGTGCTTTTTTTCAAAAAATTCAATGCTCCGTGGCCGCTTTTTGCTCAAGTTTATATGAGTCAAGCCGCACAGAACTACCTCATTACCATGCTACCACTATGCTGCACTAATCGAACCGCCAGTATGTCAGTGTATTTGCCCGATATTCTGTGGATGCCAGGGTAGGGACATGACGATGGCGCAAACACTTTTGGCACCAGTGAGTCGTGTGTTAAGCCGCTTCAATCACACATTGCAACGGGTGTTGTGCTTCACGGGCAGACTCCAACACATGATGCATTTTGGTTTCGGCAATATCCTGTGGGTAAACGCCACAAACACCCATGCCCTCTGTATGTACTTGGAGCATGATTTGTGTCGCTTGTTCACGAGACTTGTTAAAAAAACGTTCAATGACGGCGACGACAAACTCCATCGGGGTGTAGTCGTCGTTAAGCAACAACACCTTATAGAGTTCGGGAGGCTTGGGTTTGGCGACTTGGGATTCAAGAGCCAGATCACCTTCACGCTTGGGTCGTACCATAGTTTTGTATACCTGTCTTAAAACCTATTTTGCGCCTTGTATTGAAAAATTCAAGGGTTTGATGCGGCAGAATGGCCGCTTTTTAAAGATAAATTTTGACGCGCTTGACGATATGGTCCTGAACGTCCAGGATTTCCAGTTTGTGATCCCCCATTTTGAAGCTGGTGTCAGGTTCTGGAATCCCCTCAAAGTGCTCAAGAATTAAACCATTCAATGTGCGTGGACCGTCAGTTGGCAGGGAGAGTTTCAATTTACGGTTAAGGTCGCGTAGCAAACTGCCGCCATCGACCAGCCAACTACCATCCTCATGCTGGTGAAAGTGATGAGCATGCTCGGGCGACTGGGTCGTGAATTCGCCGACGACTTCTTCTAAAATATCTTCCAGTGTCAGTAAGCCCTTAAACTCACCATATTCATCCACAACCAGTGCAATACGCTCGTGCCGTTTTTGAAACTGCTGCAACTGGGTGTAAAGCGGGGTGCCTGACGGAATGTAGTAGGGTAGGCTCATGGCCGCCTGTAATAATGCTTTGGTCGGGGCTTTGCCAATATGAAAGTCGCGCAGCAATGGCAATACTTTACGCACGTGCAAAATGCCGACGATGTCTTCGTGGTCGCCCTGTCTCACCGGCAGGCGCGAGTGATGGCTGCGTGCTAACTGCTCCATCATTTGTTCAATCGTGTCATCAAGGTCAAGAAACTCGACCATGGTGTGCGCGGTCATTGCATCGTCAACGATGACGTCTTCCAGGTCTAGCAGATTGAGTAAAATGGCGCGGCTTTGCGACGGAATGTATTGACCGGCATCGCTGACAATGCTGCGTAACTCTTCGGTGGTGACCGATTGCGCCTGCCCGTCGAAGTTGACGCGCACCCCTAGCAGCTTGAGAAAAGCTTTGACGAACAGATTGACAAACCAGACCACCGGCGTGAACAACCATATGAGCGGATACAGCAAGTAGCTGGTGGCAAAGCCGAGTTTTTCGGCATGCGCGGCAGCGATCACTTTGGGTGAGATTTCACTAAAGACCAGAATGGCAAATGTAATCGCAAGCGAACCAAACATCAGCACATAGTCGCCCTCACCAAACAGGCGTTCAGAAATGACGACCTCTAAGGTGGAGGAGCTGACGATACAAAGGGTGTTGCCGAGCAGAATGGCGCCCAATGTTTTATCGGTTTGTGCAATCAGGCGGCTAGCCAGCTTAGCGCCGCGGTGACCTTCTTTGGCCATGTGCCGCATCCGGTAACGGTTGAGCGACATGAGGCTGGTTTCGGCAATGGAGAAAAAAGCTGTCAAAGACAGCAAGAGCAGTAGCAGACCAATCTGCCAGCTTAAGGGGATGTTGTCCAAAAGAGTGGGATTAAAAACAAGAAGCCACTAGTGTACCCACCAGTGGCTAAAAATCAAGAAAAAGACAGACTAAGTGTTTGTACGGATGAATTGCCGTATCACGCGTATTTAAGGCGCAACAGCGGCTTCGTCTTCTTTAGGTTTTTTCTCGGTGTCGCCTATCAGGTTGGCGCGACTCACACCCAGCCACATGGCGATTGGGCAAGCCACTAAGACTGAAGAGTAAATGCCGAACAAAATGCCAATGGTCAGTGCCAGCGAAAAGTTGTGCAAGGTTTCACCACCAAAAAACAACATTGAGCAGACCATGGTCTGCGTCATCATGTGGGTGATGATGGTGCGTGACATGGTGCGGGTAATCGCATTGTCGATCACATGCACCGCGCTTGCTTTACGCATTTTTTTAAAGTTTTCGCGTACGCGGTCAAACACCACCACCGACTCATTCACCGAGTAACCTAATACGGCGAGAATCGCCGCCAGCACGGTGAGGTTAAACTCCCACTGAAAAAAGGCAAAAAAACCAAGAATAATAATGACGTCATGCATGTTGGCGATAATCGCCGCCACCGCAAAGCGCCATTCAAAACGCAATGCCAGGTAACCCATGATGCCTGCACACACCAGCAATAATGCCAGTGCGCCGTTTTCGTACAACTCTTCGCCTACTTGTGAGCCTACGGATTCAACGCGGCGAATTTCTGCGCCGGCATCGGCCGCTCTTAACGCGCCAGATATTTTTTCTGACAACTGTGCAATAGACAGCTCTTTTTTCACTGGCAGGCGAATCAATACGTCCTGGCTGGAGCCAAAGTTTTGCACGGTGACATCTTTCAGGCCCACGCCATCCATTACCTGGCGGATTTGCTCAATGTTGGCCGCAGCCGGGTAATGCACCTCCATCACCGTGCCGCCAGTAAAGTCGACGCCGTAATTCAGGCCGCGATGCAGCAGGAAAAAGATCGCCAGCACAAACGTAATCAGCGAAATTGAGGTGGTCAGACGCCCGTAGCTCATGAACGGGATATCTTTTTTAATTCTGAATAATTCCATAATCTATTCTCTTAATATGCGTTGTCAGCGTGCAGGGCGGCAATTAGCCAATCCGCAGATGCTCGATCTTGCGGCGGTAGCCGTATAGCAAGTTAACCAGGGCGCGCGAGACCAGCACAGCACTAAACATTGAGGTCATAATGCCGAGCACGTGTACCACGGCAAAGCCTTTGATTGGGCCGGTGCCAAACATAAACAAGGCCAGGCCGGCAATCAAGGTGGTGACGTTGGAGTCAAGAATGGTATCAAATGCACGATCATAACCGGCGTGGATACTGGCTTGCGGCGTGTTGCCGTTGCGCAGCTCCTCGCGGATACGTTCGTTAATCAGCACGTTGGCATCAATTGCCATGCCCAGTGCCAGCGCAATCGCCGCCAGGCCAGGCAAGGTCAGTGTGGCTTGCAGCATGGACAAAATCGCCACCAGCAACAGCAAGTTCACGCCCAGCGCCATCACAGACACGCCACCAAATACCATGTAATAGGCAATCATCATCACCGCAATGGCAGCAAAGCCCCACAGCGTGGAATGCACACCGCGTTTGATGTTTTCTTCACCCATGCTCGGGCCTACGGTGCGTTCTTCGATAATTTCCATCGGTGCAGCCAAGGCACCGGCACGCAGCAGTAGTGAAATGTCAGTTGCCTCTTGTGCGTTGGCCATGCCAGAAATTTGTACGCGGCCACCACCAATTTCTTCGTTAATCACCGGCGCAGTGACCACTTCGGTGCTGCCTTTTTCAATCAGCAAAATTGCCATGCGCTTACCCACGTTTTCACGCGTCACATTTTTAAAGATGCCTGCGCCGCGCCCATCCAGCGTCACGTTAACGACTGATGAACCATTTTGACCATTCACGCCAGGGCCCGCGTCGGTGATACGGTCACCCGTCAGCACCACGCTCTTTTTGACTAATACCGGGCGGCCTTCACGGTCAGAAAATAACTCGTCACCAAACGGCACCTGGCCTGCCTGTGCTTTTTGCAGCGTGGCCATGTCAGATTTTTCTTCATCCACCATACGGATTTCCAGCGTTGCCGTGCGGCCGAGAATCTCTTTGGCTTTGGCAGTATCCTGCACACCAGGCAATTGCACCACAATACGGTCCAGGCCTTGTTGCTGCACGATAGGCTCAGCCACACCCAGTTCGTTAATCCGGTTATGCAGGGTTTGCAGGTTTTGCTTGAGCGCAAACTCCTGGATGCGTTTTTGCGCCATCACGCTCATACTGGCGGTTAAGTTAAAGTCTTTGTCACTGCCGCCAATTTTATAGGTGAGGTCAGAAAAGCCTTTAGCCAACAGGTTGCGCGCTTTAGTCGCTTCGGCTTCTGACTCAAACTTAATCACCACCACCTGGCCTTGGCGCTCAATGCCGTAATAGTTGATTTTTTCTTTGCGCAAAGACATGCGGAAATCACCCACCGTGCTTTCGGCTGCTTTATCCAGCGCGGCTTTCATGTCAACTTGCAGCAAAAAGTGCACGCCACCACGCAAGTCCAGGCCCAGATACATCGGCTTGGCGCCTATGCTTTGCAGCCAGTTAGGCGTTTGTGGCACCAGGTTGAGCGCAACGGTGTAGTCTTTGCCCAGATTGCCCACTAGCTTGTCTTTGGCCAGCAATTGCGTATCCGTATTGGCAAAACGCACTTTGACGCCGCTGGCATCCATAAACAAACCGTCAAACGGAATGTTGGCCAGTTTCAGCGTGTCCTCCACTTTTTGCAGCAAGCTCTCATCTAGCTTTAGTGAGGCTTTGGCCGGGCTGATTTGCACTGCTGGCGATTCACCAAAAAAATTGGGGATCGTGTACAGTAGGCCAATGATAAACACAGTGCCTATCAGTGCGAATTTCCATATTGGATAACGGTTCATAACAAACTCTTGGTCAGAATGAAAGACTAGCGCGTCTTGTGCGGGTTAAATGGATTTCAGGGTGCCAGCTGGCAGCAAGGTTTGTACAGTGTGTTTTTGCACATTGACAACAGTGTTGGCCGCAATTTCAATGCTGACAAAGTGTTCACTTACCTTGGTCACTTTGCCGACAATGCCGCCTGTGGTTGCCACTTCATCGCCTGCTTTCAATGTCTCCAGCATAGACTTGTGTTGCTTGGCTTGCTTCATTTGCGGACGAATCAACATAAAGTAAAACAAGACAAAAATCACCACCATAGGCAAGAAGCTCATGATGTCGGTGGCTGGCGCGGCAGCGGCGTAAGCGTTGCTGATAAACATATCTGTTCCTAAGTCATACTGAAAATAACGCATGATTCTATCATAGAGCCTCCTTAATCTGTCACCGGCCGTCCACCTGCTCACATCGTAATAAAGACTTGACTATTAATTGTAAAGATATTTTAATGTTTATTCGCCGCCGTTGTTTGGCGTTCAGGTGTTTGATCACAACATTTTTGATATTGGAGAAGCATATGCAAAGTTACATGAAGTGTATCGCAGCAGTCTCTTTAGCAGTTTCGTGCCAGGTGGCGCAAGCCGGGGTGATTGTGCAGGCAACGGCAATTAACGCCTCGAACCCTGACTTTGGCGGTTCGTATGCCTTGGTTAATCAGATCAACCAGTCAGGGTTATCCGCTGGTTATGTCGCAGGCGTCACGGATTTTGACAGTTTTGTCGCAACTACCACCCACAATGGCCAGGCTGCCTTTAATTCCGGTTTTAGTGTGGGTCCTTTTGGCAGTTTTAGCTATGACCTGGGGGCTGTGTACGATATAGATGCCATCGGACTATGGGCGACCGCCAATACCGGATCGGTCTTGCAATTTAACTTATATGCCGATAATGACAATGACTTTAGCAATGGCAATAGCGGTTTGCTGGGCGGCTTTACTGCGGTAGGTTCGAATTACACGGCGGCAGATCCCGGACAGGCATTTACTTTCGGCGATGTTTCTACCCGTTATGTGCACATGGAAATTCTGACAACCGATGGCGGCGCCCAACCTGGGTTGGGTGAAGTTGTTTTCCGTACGGCAACCATGGTGCCTGAACCTGAGCCATTGGCTTTGTTTGCTACCGGGCTGATTCCTGTTTGGTTAAGGTTGCGCAGAAAGACCTGATGGGTGCTTTTAGTGGATGAGGCTAGTCAAGTTTAAAAAGCCAGTACGTGTTTTGCGTGCTGGCTTTTTTGTTGTTTCGGGGGCGAGGGAATCCACGCGTGGTGTGATTGGAATATAAAGGTTGTTCTTTGATGCGCTGATTGTTTTGTCTTTCGGCGATCTTATTTTTTATACTTGTCCATCAGTCGTAGGGTGGGCATTTATGCCCACGGGTTTGTGGTTGTTTGTTAGGTTTCTTTTCGCTTTTACAGCGAGTTACTTTTCTTTGCTTGCCCAAAGAACAAGTAACCAAAAGAAATGCACCCCAGCTTCCGCTTGATTCCTGCGCTACTCGGCTTGGCGGGCGGCCATCGAAACTCAACCTGGCAGCTCACACAAAGCGTGAGCTGCTGCGGGATTCGGACAGTCGATGGCCGAGTACCCCCGCCAATCCTGCGTTGCTCGGCGCGTCAGATGGGGACCCCGAACACCATACGACTGCCATCGAAAGCGGATTGAAGAAAAAGAATCTGATTTTTGAATCGTCCAAACCTAGACAATGTTCCTTAGGTGAGAGAAGTCCCATTCATCACGCTGAGTAGCGGAAACAAAATAAGAGTAGAGGGAGCGACTGTTTGAGCTCCGCAACAAGCCACGAAGTGTGTGGCTTGTCAGGGCGAGTTTCGTGACCGGCTTATTTTGTTGAGCAACGCAAGGGAGCCGTAGGCCGTGATGGCTGGGTGCCCTCTTTTTGGTTACTTTTTTGGGGCAAGCAAAAAAAGTAACTCGCCAACAAGGCGAAAAAACATCACAACTTAAAGAATATTTTTAATCTCTATAACAGGCGAGTATGTTGTGATGAGGGCTAACGTTTCTCCGACCGTTTACGAGCAAACTCCACCTTGAACGCCTCAAAACGATTTTCTTCAATCGCCGCCCGCATGCCTTGCATCAGCACTTGATAATAATGCAGGTTATGAATGGTGTTTAAACGCGCGCCCAAAATCTCGCCAATGCGGTACAAATGGTGCAGGTAGGCGCGGCTGAAATTCTGGCAGGTATAGCACTCACACTCGGCATCCAGTGGGCGTGTATCGGTTTTGTGGCTGGCATTTTTGATTTTAACGTCGCCATATTGCGTGAACAGCCAGCCGTTACGCGCGTTACGCGTGGGCATGACGCAGTCAAACATATCAATGCCATAGCTGACGGCGTCGACCAGGTCTTCTGGTGTGCCAACCCCCATTAAGTAGCGGGGCTTGTCTTGAGGCATTTGTGGGGCCGTGTGCGCCAAAATGCGCAGCATATCTTCTTTGGGCTCACCCACTGACAGGCCGCCAATGGCGTAGCCGTCGAAGCCGATGGCTTCCAGTCCCTGGCGTGAAATATCGCGCAGGTCTTCGTACATGCCGCCCTGGATAATGCCAAACAATGCATTCTGGCCAATGCTCGCCCCTGCGGCGTTGGCGTCGTCTTCGGTTCGTTGCTGTACTTCATGTACTAGCTTCCTCACCTCATCCTCGCCGCCTTGCAGGGCCATCGCTTGTGAGATTGAATGGCTTTGGTACACGTTAAACGCATCACGGCTGCGTTTGGCCCAACGTTGGCTGAGTTCCATCGAGGTGCGTGCCTGGTCGTGGCTGGCCGGGTAGGGCGTGCATTCGTCAAAAATCATGACGATGTCGCTATTGAGTACGCGCTGGATGCGCATGGATTCTTCTGGCGTTAAAAAGCAGCTATCGCCATTAATGGGTGACTTGAATTTGACGCCTGCTTCTGAGATTTTGCGCAGGTCACCGAGGCTCCAGACCTGAAATCCACCAGAGTCGGTGAGAATCGGTTTGTCCCAACCCATAAATTTGTGCAGGCCTTGGTGGGCGGCGACCACTTCCAGCCCAGGGCGTAGCCAGAGGTGAAAAGTGTTGCCCAGCACGATATGCGCCTGAATCTCTTCGAGCTCTTGCGGAGACATGGCTTTAACTGTGCCGTAAGTGCCAACTGGCATAAAGGCCGGGGTTTGTACCTCGCCATGCGGCAGGCTGACGGTGCCGCGCCTGGCGAGGCCGTCGGTATTGTGTAATGAGAACTGCATGAAGTGTGCAATAACTAATTGAAATAAACGCGTATTTTAACACAGCCATGCCACTTGCTTGTTGCGGTGGCGTGTGCCGTTAGCGGGCGGGATACGCTTGCATTTTTTGTGATTGCCCGCAACAATGCTGGTATTCCGCAATTCTAAAAAAGTCCCTTATGGTTGAACCGCAAAACCGCCTGTCACGCCGCGAACAACATACCAGCCTGCGCCAGCGTGGTATTTACCTGCTGCCTAATTTGTTCACTTCTGCCTCACTGTTTGGCGGTTTTTACGCCATCGTGCAGGCGATGAACCTGCATTTTGAGCAGTCAGCCATTGCCATTTTTATTGCCATGGTGATGGACGGCCTTGATGGTCGCGTGGCGCGCATGACCAATACCCAGAGTGCGTTTGGCGCTGAGTATGACAGCCTGGCCGACATGGTGTCGTTTGGTGTGGCGCCAGCGCTGATTGTCTATGTATGGGCTTTGCAGCCGATGAACAAACTGGGCTGGATTGCGGCGTTTATTTACTGTGCTTGTGCGGCGTTGCGTCTGGCGCGCTTTAACACCAAGCTGGATGACCCGTTTCAGGATAAGCGCTTTTTTCAGGGCTTGCCTAGCCCGGCGGCGGCGGCTTTGCTGGCCGGGTTTGTCTGGGTATCTTACGAATACAATGTCGATGGCCGCGAAATCTTTTTTGGCGTGTTGCAGATGAAATGGATCGCGTGGACGATTACGGTATTTGCTGCCGGTTCTATGGTGTCTGACCTCAAGTTTTACAGCGGCAAAGATATCAACCTCAAGCACTCGGTGCCGTTTGTGGCGATTTTGGCGGTGGTGCTGGCCTTTGTGCTGATTTCATACAGCCCGCCTGAAGTGTTGTTTAGCGTGGTATTTGTCTATGCCTTGTCTGGTTATTATATGTGGGCGCGCGAACGGCTGGCAGCAAAAAACGCGGCTTAAGTCATTAGCTAAGTGGATAAAAACGCGCTTGCCAGCGCGTTTTTTTATGCATAGATCCGCGTGTGGTCAATTGTAGGACAAGCGAGTAAAATTGGCTTGTTAGTATTAGGAAAACTCATGGAACAAATTATTATTTTTGATACCACCTTGCGCGATGGCGAACAGAGCCCAGGTGCAGCGATGACCAAAGAAGAAAAAATCCGCATCGCCCGCCAGTTGGAAAAGCTGGGTGTAGACGTGATTGAAGCGGGCTTTGCTGCGGCCAGCCCAGGCGATTTTGAGGCGATCTCCGAGATCGCAAAAGTGATTAAATCATCCACCGTGTGCTCATTGGCCCGTGCCAGCGAAAACGATGTGCGCCGCGCCGGCGAGGCGATCAAGCATGCGGCTAAAGGCCGTATTCATACCTTTATCGCCACCAGCAAAATCCATATGGAAAACAAATTGCGCATGACTGAAGACCAAGTGGTCGCGCGCGCGGTGCAAGCGGTGACATGGGCGCGTGAATATACTGAAGATGTCGAGTTTTCGGCCGAAGATGCGGTGCGCTCTGAGATGGATTTTTTGGTGCGCGTGTTCGAAGCAGTGATTGAGGCCGGGGCTAAAACCATCAACGTGCCCGATACGGTTGGCTACAGCATCCCTGCCGTGTGGGGTGAGCGCATGGCTGAGTTGATCAAGCGCGTTAAAGGCGCAGATAAAGTCGTCTGGTCTACGCATTGCCACAATGACCTGGGCATGGCGGTGGCCAACTCGCTGTCTGCGGTGATGAATGGCGCACGCCAGGTCGAGTGCACGATTAATGGTCTGGGCGAGCGCGCCGGCAACGCCAGCCTGGAAGAAATCGTGATGGCGATTAAAACGCGTAGCGATATTTTTAATCTGAGCACACGTATCGACACCACACAAATCGTACCCGCCTCCAAGCTGGTGTCTACCATTACCGGTTACCCGGTGCAGCCGAATAAGGCGATCGTCGGTGCCAATGCATTTGCGCATGAGTCTGGCATTCACCAGGATGGCGTGCTCAAACACCGCGAAACCTATGAAATTATGCGTGCCGAAGACGTGGGTTGGGGCGCTAATAAACTGACGTTGGGCAAATTGTCTGGCCGTAACGCTTTCCGCACCCGGTTAAAAGAGCTGGGCATAGAACTGGACAGCGAAGATGCCTTAAACGCGGCATTTGCGCGCTTTAAAGAGCTGGCCGATAAAAAATCTGAGATTTTTGACGAAGATTTGCATGCGCTGGTCAGTGATGAGGTGGTGCAAGAGAGTCGCGAAATGTTCAAGCTGACTTACCTGCAAGTGGCTTCGCAAACCGGTGAAATTCCGCATGCCATTTTGACCTTGAGTGTGGATGGTGCAGAGCAACGCACTGAGGCTGATGGCGGTGGCCCGGTTGATGCAACGTTTAAAGCCATTGAAAACGTGGCGAACAGTGATGCTGAACTGCAGTTGTATTCAGTAAATAACATCACCAGCGGCACTGATGCGCAAGGGGAAGTCACGGTGCGTTTGTCCAAAGGTGGCCGTATTGTGAATGGCCAGGGCGCGGATACTGACATTGTGGTGGCGTCGGCCAAAGCCTATTTAAACGGCTTGAACAAACTCTACGCCAAAGCAGAAAAATTGAACCCGCAGGTATAAGCAGGTTCTGAATCAACGCTTGCTGCCGTTGGGTGGCAAGCGTTTTCTTTTGTAGTTAACCGCATACGCATGAAAGGCAGGGCTAAGTCACCATGACGCAAAGAAATCATTGGTTGCTGGTGATCATTGCGCTGAGCTGTACCTACTTTATCTGGGGCTCTACCTACCTGGCGATTAAATATGCCATTGAGAGCTTTCCGCCGTTTGCCATGGTGGGTATCCGTTTTACGGTGGCTGGATCGTTGCTCTATGTCATTTTGCGCGCCATGGGGCACGCGGCACCTACGCGCAGTCAATGGCGGGGTGCGGCCTGGGTCGGTCTGTTGCTGCCCGTACTGGGCAATGGCACGGTGTCGCATGTGCAGTTGCACGTGTCATCCAGTGTCGCCGCGCTGGCGATTGCCACCGCACCGATCTGGATGGCGATTTTCTCCAGCGCGTGGGGGCATAAAATCAGTCGCCGTGAATGGTTGGGTATCGCCATTGGCCTGGTCGGTATTTTGTTATTAAACACACGCGGCAGCTTGCAAGGCGACTGGCTGAGTGCTGGCTTACTCATGTTCGCCGCAGCCTCTTGGTCATTGGGCTCGGTATGGAGCAAACATTTACCAATGCCGCAAGGCCTGATGGGCGCCGCCAGCCAGATGTTGTGCGGTGGCCTGATTGCTTTGCTGTTTAGTGCCGCCTTTGGTGAACCGTGGCCGATGCAGGTGACCGCGCGGTCATGGGGCGCGATTGCTTTCCTGATTGTGCTGGGGTCTATCATTACCTTTTCTGCCTATCACTGGCTGCTGCACCATGTGCGACCACTGGTCGCCAGTAGCAATACTTTTGTCAATCCTATTGTCGCTTTTGTGGTCGGCGTTTGCTTTGCCGATGAACAGATTCACCTGATGGAATATATCGCGCTGGCGGTGATTCTGGTTGGCGTGTTTCTGGTGCTGACCGCGACCAAAGAAGCGGTGCCGGACGAACAGATCGTTTAATTAATCATTAAAGAAACTTAAAATTGTATGAAACAAAACCTGGCGTTATTTGATTTAGACAACACCCTGCTGGCCGGGGATAGTGACTATAACTGGAGCGTATTTTTGATTAGCGAAGGTTTGCTCGATGCCGAGCAACACAAAGCGCGCAACGAGCAGTTTTATGAGGATTATAAAAACGGTTGCCTGGATATTTATGCTTTTCTCAAGTTTCAGTTGCAGCCGTTGTCGCAGCATCCGAAGGCGTTTCTGGATGAATTGCATACCAAATACATGACCAACGTGATCCGCCCGATGATGACGCAAAAAGCGCAAGACCTGGTCAATCAGCATAAGGTCAATGGTGATTTGTGTATGGTGATTACGGCGACCAACAGCTTTGTCACCAAGCCGATTGCCACCGCTTATGGTATTGAACACCTGATTGGCACCGACCCGGAAATGGTCGATGGCCAATTTACCGGCGGCGTCAGTGGCACGCCTAGCTTTCAGCAAGGCAAAGTGACGCGCCTCGATGCGTGGCTGGCGACGCGCGGCCAAACCCTGGCCGATTTTGACACCAGTTACTTTTATAGTGACTCACACAATGACCTGCCATTGATGAAGCTGGTGACTAACCCGGTGGCGGTGGATGCTGACCCGACCTTGACCGCCTATGCCAGTGCGAACGGCTGGCCATTGATCAGCCTGCGTTAAGCGCTCAGCGGTTTAAAAACTAATCGTGAGCGCCGTCACCGCCATTAAGTTGTTGTCCACTTGCCGTGCGCCGTCTTTGTCAAAGAGGGCATCGCGGCTATTTAACTGGCGCAACTCGTTGCGCCACACCATGCGCGGGTTGAGCCGGTAATCCATATTCACTGAGTAGCCGGTGGTGGCAAAGCCATTGTTAGTGCCTGTGCTAATGATCACGCCGTGTTTGTCCCTGTAGTGCTCCAGTCGCGCTGCAAATTGCAGCCGGTCTGAATAGGTGTAACGCAGCACTACGTTTGGGCTGTACCACACGTTGTAGCCATTGCCAGAAGCCGCTTGCTCGGCACCAATATCAAACGCCGTGATCAGTCCCCATTGTTCATTGAGCTGCCACTGCACATAAAAATCATGAAAATAGCGCATCTGCCGCTGTGCGTCTGATTTGTCATTGCCAATAAACGAGCTGCTATTAATGGTGAGCTTGTCGCTAGGTTTGTAAGTGAGCTGGTGGCCGATGGCAGGCGTGGTGTTGCCGTCCGGGCGGTGAATACGTTGCCAGCCAGTGAGCAGCAGACCGCTCATGAGCCACTTGCCGTCAGGGGTGGTGTAGCTCAGCTTGGCGCCGGTTTCAAAATAGGGCGAGTTATCCGCCATCAGGCTGCGCGTCAGTGTCCAGTTATCGATGCCCACGGCGCTCTCAAAGCCGATATGTGAAGGCATCACGCCAATATCCAGCCACAGATCGTGTTCGCCAGAAAGTTTAAGGCCGAAGTTGGCTTCGTAAATATTGCGCAAGCCATGTGGTTCGGCGGCGTAATTGGCGCGCATATAGGTGCCCGCACCTAGCGCCAGGTTGCCGCGCACGCGTTCAGTCGATAAGGCTGCTTTGACTAATCCGAGGTTGATGCTGGGGTTGTCGGTGACGTTGTGGCTATACACAAAATCTGGCCGCCGATGATTGGCCGGATCGTTAAAGTCTTGTATCAGGTAGCTTTCAAGGTAAGCGCTGAACTGCACCAACTGATTGCTCTCAGGATTTTTGCTGGCAGGGGCGAGTGTGTCTTCTGCCTGGGCGGTGAACGCCAGGCAAAACAAAGGCCAAACACATAATAAAGAAGGTTGCATGCTGAACATCCAAACAAAGGTGTCAGCAGGGTAAAGCGCCGCACCTATCAATCACATAAACATAGCGCATGAATATACGGCTAAGTGTCACCAATGATTGTGCCGGAAAGCAAGGCAAAAGCAGGGCAGTTCAGTGCGAGCAGTTAGCGCCCCAGCACCACATGCAGCACAAAGCGGCTACCAATATAGGCCAGCAGCAACAAGGCAAAGCCCAGTAAAGTCCAGCGCGTAGCGATCTTGCCGCGCCAGCCATATTTAAAGCGGCCAAACAGCAGCCAGGCATAGATCAACCATGAGGCAATCGAGAACACGGTTTTATGGTTAAACTGCAATGGCTTGCCAAAAATCTCTTCGCTAAACAGCATGCCACTAATCAACGTGATAGTTAGCAATACAAAGCCGATACGCAATACTTTAAATAGCAACGCATCCAGCACCATCAGTGGCGGAAAATCAGGCAAGGCTAACCAGCTGTTCTTTTGGTGCAGCGCACGCTCGGCCATACGCATCAGGCACGCATGCAAGGCAGCAAAGGTAAACAGGCTGTAAGCCACCATGGCGATTAAAATATGCAGGTTAAACAGCGTGAAGCCATGCGTATCCACATAATAGTCTTTGACCGCAAAGCCGGGCATGAGCACGAATAAGGCCGCAGGAGGCAAAACAAAGGCTTGCAGGCTGCGTAATGAGTGTTTTAAGTCTGCCAGCCAGTAAATCAGCACCGTCAGCCATAAAATGGCCGAGAGCGCGTAATACACACCCAGATTGAGCGAGCCAATGGCAAAAATATCACGGTATAACAGCCCGCCATGCATCACTAAACCCAAGGCCACCATGGCGCTGTGTAGTTGAAACGGAAACGCATGTTCATTGACCGGGGTGCCTTGTTTGGCAATGCGCCAGTAGTCGAGCGCCACTGCCATATAAACAAAAGCCACAATCAGGTAAGGAAGCAGGTGTTGAGTCATGCCTGGCATTATGGCAAAACTCGTCGCATTCGACCAGCATGGCAACACGGCACATGGCGATGTTTGCCAATAGTTTATTTTAGGCTGGCGCTGGCATGAGGTAAAATTGCAGGCATTGCATATTCATGAATTGTGAAAGAAAGGCATTCCATGCTGGAAAACCTGACCGGTCGCTTACAGGGCGTGATTAAAAACCTGCGCGGCCAAGCGCGTTTAACCGAAGACAATATTGCCGATGCCATGCGTGAAGTGCGTATGGCTTTGCTGGAGGCTGATGTCGCCCTGCCGGTGGTCAAAGATTTTATTAGCCGTGTCAAAGAGCGCGCCAATGGCCGTGACGTGCTGCAAAGCTTAACGCCTGGCCAAGCCGTGATTGAAGTGGTGAATGAAGAACTCACCGCGCTCATGGGTAAAGCCAACGAGGGCCTCAACCTGGCAGCTGTGCCGCCGGTAGTGATTTTAATGGCAGGTTTGCAAGGGGCGGGTAAAACCACCACCTCGGGCAAATTGGCTAAACTGCTCAAAGAACAAAAGAAAAAAGTATTGCTCGCCAGTGCCGACGTTTACCGCCCGGCAGCGATTACCCAACTGCAAACGCTGGCCAAGCAATTAGAGATTGATTGCTTTGACAGCAATCCGCAGCAAAAGCCGCTAGACATCGCCGCCCAGGTGATGGAGCAAGCCAGAAAGAGCTATTACGACGTGGTGATTTTCGATACCGCCGGTCGTTTAGCTATTGATGAAGCCATGATGGCTGAGATCAAAGACCTGCACACTTACCTCAAGCCGACCGAAACCTTGTTTGTGGTCGATGCCATGCAAGGCCAGGATGCCGTTAATACCGCCAAAGCCTTTGGTGAGACACTACCCCTCACTGGCGTGATCGTCACCAAGCTCGACGGTGATGCGCGTGGCGGTGCCGCACTCTCTGTGCGCCACGTCACCGGCAAGCCGATCAAGTTTATTGGTGTGAGCGAAAAGGTCGATGGCCTGGAGCCTTTCCACCCCGACCGCATGGCTGGCCGTATTTTGGGCATGGGTGATGTATTAAGCCTGATCGAAGAAGCGCATAAAAAGGTCGACATGGCCGAAGCGCAAAAGGTCGCCGACAAAATTAAATCCGGCGCCAAGTTCGACCTCGAAGACTTTAAGTCGCAAATGATGCAAATGCAAAAAATGGGCGGCATGGCCTCACTCATGGACAAAATGCCCAGCCAGATCTCCGGCATGGCGCAAAAAATCAACACAGACGACGTAGATAAATCACTGCGCCGCTTAGAAGGCATTATTAATAGCATGACGCCCGAAGAGCGCCGCAAACCCGAGCTGATTAAAGCCACGCGCAAAAAACGCATTGCCGCCGGTAGCGGCGTGCAAGTGCAAGATGTGAACCGCTTACTCAATCAGTTTGAAGAAACACAAAAAATGATGAAAATGTTTAGCAAAGGCGGCATGGCCAAAATGATGCGAGGCATGGGCGGCATGATGGGCGGTAAATTCCCCGGCATGTAAAGCAATAAACGGGGATGAATAAAAAAATAAACTTTTTATACAAAAAAAGCCAAAACAGCATTGACCAAAGTTAATTCATCCCCCATAATCGCGTTCTTTCAAATTTGACGCAAAACAAGCGGCAGACAAGAAACAGAGGGGTGTTAGCTCAGCTGGTAGAGCAGCGGACTTTTAATCCGTTTGTCATGGGTTCGATCCCCGTACACCCTACCAAAATAAAAGAACGGCTCGCAGAAATGTGAGCCGTTTTTCTTTTCTCGATACTGAACAGTTTTTCAGCATTTCTCTAATTTAAAAAGTCGTAGTTGAGTTTCAGGATTCCAGCTTTTCAGATTTTTAGCCACTTGGCACCTAAGCAACTTCAAAAAATCACCCATCCGCAGGCCGAAAGTCCGCCCATAGTCGCTCGCATTGAGCCATAGGCAGGCAAACGGCGGCTGTCTGATGCGATGGTAATCCCGACCGAGAGCGTTAGCCGTTATGTTGGCTTGGCGTGGGCGTTCGGATTTGTCCTACAGGCCATTCTTCGAGTTAGTATTACGTTTCATATCATGTCTAAACTAAATTACTATGTCTGAAGAACTCACGTCGAAAATAATGAGCTGGCTTGATAAGCAGGGTTTTCCCTTAGAGATGGAGGTGGCATCTATAGCTAAAAAGGCTGGTTTCGGAGTAGTGCAATCGAGTAGCTATTTAGACCCTGAAACTAATGAAGTCCGTGAGATAGATCTTCATCTCTATTCAAGCCGATACAGCGATGCAGAGTATGTTGGACATCTCAGCTACAACATATTTATAGAGTGCAAAAGCAGTTCAGGAGGTAAACCTTGGCTATTATTCTGTGCAGATAGACCACCCATTTCCGAAGATGAATTCAAGGATATTTTGAATGCAGTGGATACTGGTAGAACATTTGTCAGCAATCCTTATGGTGCGAAGCTATTAAGTGGCAGTGCGCTCATGGGGGATTCGGAATTAATTTACCCAAAATTGAGAGATACAAAGTGGTTTGGCTATGGGGTTACGCAGGCATTTTCAGAAGCCCACGACGCTCCCTATAAAGCTATGATGAGCGCTGCAAAGTCAGCAATTGCTTACTCTAAATTGAGATTTCCTAAAGGTGATGAACAGTTAGGTACTCCTTTCACTAGTTGTCTTCCATTGATAGTGATTGATGTTCCTATGTATGCAGTCTCATACCAATCAAATAGTGGAGAAATTAAACTAGAAGAGATAGAACAGGGGCACATGCATTGGAAGCGTCAAATTATTGATCGTACAACTGTAGGTATTTTTATTGTGACTAAAAAGGCCTTACCAGAATTCCTTAAAAAATGTTATGCCAGTGCCGAGTGGTTATTAAGTAAGAGCGACAATGAACTAAAAGAAATTAGAGATGAGGTTATTAACAATTGATAAGGTCTGCTTTCGAAAATATCACTTAATGTGCATGCATTCCATACAAAAATAGCTCAGTCTTTTTCTGTACTGTTTTCCCAAGCAAAATAGAGTTCATTTTCATATGCTTCATCTCCATTGAATTTGAATGTAATGTCGGAGATAAGCGCTTCTAAACTTTTTTGCAATTCAACCAGGGGTACAACTGTTTCTTTTTCTAAGTGTTTAATAATTCCATTTTTGCCCTCAGAACCTGACGAATCATACCTAGCCCAAGTTTGTGTCAACTCGTAGGACTCCAGATTTATTATGAAACTTGCAAGGCTAGCCGGGGGGTCTGTAAATTCGTATAGTTTGCTGGCCTCAGAGAGGTCGGCATGTAGTTTTGATAAATCATGAGAGTTTCTTAAACGTTTAAGTTGTTCTTCGTTAGGCTGATTAAGTAGTACTCTGTTTTTAGCATATCCATATATCCAAAAAAGTAACCGCTTAAGTAAAAGTTCAGTCGCGTGTCTTTGCATGTAGAAAGCAGGTAAGCAGATATCATCCAACGTGTTGGAATTAAGCCCATCTGAAACTAGCGTATGTGCCGCGCGAAGGTAAGCCATCATGTAGTTTGGCGTGCGAAACTGACCTCCAATACGGGCTAGGCCCTTCTCATGATCGGAAGCTTCTAAGTCTGGGCCTTTACCAAAAATGATTACGTCACCTAACGGATTTGAGGGCGTGATGTAAATTGGTGGGTCGAATTTGACCATACTAATATTACCTTCGATTTTATATGGTTTCAGAATTGTCTAGTCTTTGGATTCTTCTATCTGCATTGATTAGATCCTGCAAAAATGACTCATCAAAATATCCGCGAAGATAATAATTCATACCTGGAACTATTGCAGGGGGCAACTCTATCAGTTGAGTAAAGACATTGCTCAGATCTTCACAAGCGAGGAAGGTTCTTCTAACCATCACGTCTAGAAATGGCTTCAACGGAGCCAATCCGTTAGCATTAATTTCTTCTGGTTCCCATATCATTAATCTATCAAAAGGCTTTATGCTGCTTTGAACATACAAAACATCACCGTCTGTAAAGATTGTTGGCATGGCTGTCCCTCCGTGAATAATGTTGTCTCGGAGCTCTTTCAATGTTTCAAAGAATTTAGAATGGCGTACATAGTATTCAGCGAGTTCTTTTGGTGTATTGAAGCGATCAATGATTTGATCAGCGGTAGAAATCTGCTTGTCAAAAAATATCATCCCCGAGAATGTCTCTCTTAACTGTTTTTTCTTATTGGATGCGTCGTATACATCGATAAGTCCCCATAATTTGCTCACTATTTCTTGCAGCAAATCAAACAGGCTACGGCAAAGGAAAATCAGGTATTCAATTTCGGTGGTGATCATTCGGCGTAAGCCGTCTCCAATCAAGTCTTTTAACTCATGCAATTTAGAGATTTTTGAAAAGGAAGAAGAGATATTGTATATATCATCTTGGATCCCAGAAACCAGCTTTTGTATGGATGGGAAACTAGCGTGCTGTACGAAGAAATTTAAGAAAGTGAAACAAATATCTTTTGGTAAAGCAGGAGCAATTGCAAAGTAGCTTGATTCAGCAGGCCAAGCCTGCATTTCCACTAACTTACCACCTGCGCCAATCCAAAATCGCCATTTGTTTTCATAGAAAAAAGCAGTTGTGGCCAGATAGCGTCCGTTTAAGTTTGCTGTATCAATGAAGGGGATCTTACTAAGCTCTTCTAAAGTTATTTCGTGTCTGGCCAAGCGTTACTCCTTGAATGTTGGATTTAATATTTGGCATACTGTTGTTTCGAAGTATTAGCTCTCTGAACGTTAAGCGTACAAACAAGTAAGTGGTGGTTGATACAGTGTTCACCGAGACAGATACCGTTGGTAGTTGTATTGGCTACCCCCATATTATCTTTTATACTTAAGCCAAGGGAGATTTATGGCTATAGAATTAAAAGACGGAATAAGTGCATTAGCAAAACTATTATCGGGTTTAAGAGAGCAAAAAACCGATTTCAATGAAGCTGACACTAGACACCGCATTCTTGATTTGTTGATCCATGATTGCTTGGGTTGGGATCGCGCTGAAACCAAGGTCGAACACCGTTTTAATGGAGAATATAGTGACTATGAGCTTGGCATACAGCCCCAAGTTGTTGTGGAGGCCAAACGAACAGGTCAGTACTTTGACATCCCGATAGAGTCGAATAAGCATGGAATTGTCCGCTCATTGAGTTCTATATGTGCACTTAGTAAAGAATTCAAAGCCGCATTTGAACAGGCGCATAAGTATTGTTCGGACAGGGGTATTCAAATAGGTGTCGTCTCAAATGGAATGCAGACAGTGGTTTTCCTTGGTGTTAGAACCGATGGTATTCCACCAATCGAGGGTAAGTGCCTTCTCTTTAATGGTCTTGATCAATTAGAGCAACATTTTCCCCGGCTTTGGCAAGCTATATCGCCGAACTCCCCAGATCAAAAGCATTTGCTTAATGAGTTAGCATCGATCGTACCAACAGGTGTCCCACAAAAGCTTTCGACTAGTGTTACGGGCTATCCATCTTTTAGATATCCAAGCGACTCTCAACAGAGTCTTAGGACGCTAAGTGACTTATTGATTGAAGATGCTCCAAATACACCAAGCGTGCGTCATAGGTTTTATGAGGAATGCTATTGTGAAAGTGGTGCTTTAGCGAAAGAGTCTTTAGTCGGGAAAAGCATACTTTCTGCACGTTATGCTGCGATGTTTAGTCCAACTGAACAAAACCCAACTCTTCAGCAAGTCCGTTCTAAAGATGATGATAAATTTGGACTTTCTAGTGAGGTGGTAGCTGAGGCGCTTGGTAGAAGGCCAATTGTGATTATTGGTGACGTTGGTGTCGGCAAAACTTCTTTCATACGACATCTTGTATTCGTAAAAGCTGCCGCAGAAATCCAAAACTCGATTTTTATATATATTGATCTTGGGACGCAAGCTAACCTTGGCCAAGAGCTGCAGGATTTTTTTATCTCAGAAATTGAGAGTCAACTTTTAATTGAGCAAGAAATTGATCTTTACGAAGATTCGTTTGTGCGCGGTGTGTACCATGGTGATCTGATAAGGTTTGAAAAAGGGATTTATGGAAAGCTCAAAGATATTGCACCTGATAAATATCTAGAGAAACAAATTGAGTTTCTTGATGGGTTAATATCTAAGAAAGTTACTCATTTACAAAGATCAATCAGACACATAGTCCACGGACGCAGAAAGCAGTTAGTCTTAGCCATTGATAATGCTGACCAACGCTCCTTCCAAGACCAGCAGATAGCTTTCTTGGCGGCACAAGAGTTTGCAGCAAAATGGGAGGCATTAGTTCTAATTTCCTTACGGCCTAGGACTTACTTTACATCGAAAGCATCCGGCTCCATTTCTGCGTATCCTCAGCGTATTCTGACTATTTCTCCTCCAAGAATAGATTTGGTACTTGAAAAGCGTCTAAATTTTTCTTTAGATCTAGCTGAGGGACGTCTTCCTCTTGAACGTCTTGATGGTATATCTCTTCGCCTTGACTCTATAGCTCTTTTCTTAAGGGCTTTGCTTCACTCGTTAAAGAGAAATAAGGAAATAACCGAACTACTTTCAAACATTACTGGCGGCAATATACGAGAAGTTCTTGAACTGGTTAAAGGATTTATTGGAAGTTCGAACGTTGATTCTGACAAGATTATCGAAATAATGAGGTCTGAGGGCGATTATGTAATTCCTCTGCACGAATTTAGTAAACAGGCATTATTGGGAGAGTACTCGCACTACGACTCTAGATCGTCCATGGCATACAATCTTTTTGATGTTCGATATCCTGATCGGAGAGAGCACTTTTTGAGTTTGCTCGTTCTAGGTTTTATTACCTCAGACCACTCTAAGAAGTCGACGGATGGTTTCATGAGTACTAGCGCAATTGTCAGCGAGATGCAGTCGCATGGGTTTGTAATTGATCAAATTGAATATGCACTTCGAAGACTGACTAATAAGAAGCTCATAGAAACTACTGAACGCATTACCTTTGATGAGGGATTACAAGGTCTGGTTGGGGAGATGCCTTTAGCATTCCGAATTACTACAATTGGCGCATATCATATTCAACGTTGGGTCCCAACTTTTGCATATCTGGAAGCTATGGTTTTTGATACTCCAATTTTTGATGAAAATACTAGGGATTCTTTAAGAAAAAATATATCCTCATTCGATATCCGGGCACGTTATGAGCGCGCTATAAACTTTAGAAGTTATCTTGATCAGTCTTGGCAGGACTTCAATAGAAGACCCATCTACTTTGACTGGAGCACTACTGCTTATTCTGATACAGCCAGTTTTGATTCAGTTAAGCGATATTTAGATGGCCGAAAGTGATTTTAAATGGCAGTGGGGTGTTTCAGTATCTCAGCTTTCCACCTTTTCGACTACGGTACACCCGTTCGTCCCAAAACTCACCCACCTTCAGCCCCAGACCCTAACCATAGCCTGATAATCAGAGGCTGGCTGATACGACGTTAATCCCGGCTGAGATCGTTAGCCGTTATGCTTGCTTGGCGTGGGAGTAGGTATTTTTCCAGGCGGGAGTTACTTGACGTTGGTGTTTGGCTAGAATGTCAGGTGGGCAGTTACAACGAGAGACTCAAGGTTAGTGCCTTGGGTCTTTTTATTATCTAGTTTGAGGGGTGTTGTGAATCGACACAATTTATTACAGACTCTGGTTTATGATTGATGAGCGATATGTGAATCGCCACTAACTTTATAGACACTCTTTAGCCGATTGATTGAACTGCTTTTTAAAGGCTGATCCATCTTCATACATACAGAGAACACTTGATTTTTTGTTTATAATGTAGCATTGTTTGCTACATTCGTAGCTTAAAAGAAAACATTTATGTTGTCTGATGTATTGTTTAGTGAGTATAGAAAGCGTATTTTGGGATTGCTTTTATTGCATCCCGAGCAAAGTTATCACGTGCGTGAGCTGGCCAGGCTGACCAATACGAGTGCGGGAACCTTGCATAAAGAGCTGAGCAAGTTATCGGATGCTGGGATTCTGCAGGGTAAAAAGGTGGGTAATCAGCAGCACTACAGCGCAAATGTACAGTGCCCAATTTTTGAAGAGCTTGCGAGTATTTTTCGCAAAACTTCTGGTTTGGTTGATGTGATTGCGGGGGCTTTATCCAGTGTCAAAAATCAGATTCAGTTTGCAATTGTGTTTGGTTCTGTCGCGCGTGGTGAGCAGCAGGCGAATAGTGATATTGATGTGATGGTGATTGGCGATATTGGTTTTGGCGATGTGGTCACTTTGCTGCACGATAGCCAAGCCACTTTAAAGCGTGAAATTAACCCAGTGGTTTACTCTATGGCTAGTTTTAAAAGTCGTGTTGAAAAAAATGACTCGTTTATACATGCCATTTTAACTAAGCCAAAGTTATTTATAATCGGCGCTGAATATGAGCTTAGACAACTTACTGAAAATCAAGCAGCTTCAATTACATCATCCGACTAACGATGCGTTGCTTCGTTTGTTGGATGCAATCAAGCGCAATATTGAAGACTCACAGGTTGAAGCTGTGAGTGGTGAAACTCGTTTTGATGTTGCCTACAAAGCGATTATGCAAAGCGCCATGCTGGGATTGTGGTTGAATGGTTATCGCACCTCTACCAGTCAGCCAGGACATCATCAAACGGCGTTCAATCACTGACAACGACGCTAGGCGTAGATAAAACGATAGTGATTATTTTGGATGCCTTGCGTAAGCAAAGAAACGTAAGTGATTACGAGGGGGATCCTGTCAGCGATGAAGCGGTGGCGGAATGTCTTAAGCAGGCAGCTTATTTGCTCAATCACGTAGAGAAGTGGATGAGAGAGCATCGTAAAGAACTGTGTATCTAAGCATCACACTCTAATACTCAAGTGCAAACGACATTTGGATTAAAAAGCACGAAAACAAAAAAGACGGCTCATAGAAATGTGAGCCGTTTTTCTTTTTAATGCCGACTGGCAAGTCAGCATGTCAGACCTCAGTTTTTCAGCACTATCCAATTGCGCCGCTAATGCAACTTTTATATTCGCGTCTTGCGCGGCTAGGCCATTTATTTATTCACGATTGTTTTGCCAATGGGCGCAAGCGCGAGGCCTGCGAGTTTGAGATGTTGAATGCCAAACGGGATGCCGATAATGGTGACGAAGCAGGCGAGGGCGGAAACAAGATGGCCGATGGCTAACCATGCGCCGGCAAAGATGAACCAAATGATGTTTCCGATGAGCCCGAGAAAACCGGTGCCAATATCGTCTTTTTGCGTTAACGCTTTGCGGCTGATTGCTTCGCGACCAAATGGTAAAAAAGTGAATTGACCAATGACAAAACACGCTTTTGCCCATGGGATGCCGATGATGGTGATAAAGGCCAATATGCCGAAAAACCACCAGGCCAGACCCATTAAAAAGCCGCCAAATATAAACCAGAGCACATTTCCAATTGCACGCATGCTGACTATCCCTTGTTGTTTAAATGATGTTGTTTAAATGATGTTGTTTAACTGTGTCCTTTAACTTAGTCTAGCTGCTTGTAAAACATAAGTCTAATGCCATCATCGCTACTAAATTAAGTAGACAATGATCTGTTTCGCGTATGTAATCGTGTTTATATTTTGTGAAATCTGCATCTAGTTGATGAAATTGACCGTATGTAGCGTTAGGCGTAATGCAAATGACAATCTCAATGGTAAAAGAAAATTTGGAATGAGTTGTGATGGATGACATCGAGGATTTGATCGCTCGAATCATAGATAGGGATGAGGGTGCTTTTAATACGCTGTATGAAGCTACTTTTAGCAAAGTCTATAGTTTGGCTTTAAAGATTACCAAAGACTCAAGTACTGCCGAAGAGGTGGTGGAAGATACTTATTACCAGATATGGCAAGAAATTTATCGCTATGATTTTAATAAGTGTCCTTTGTATAACTGGATACTGATTATTTGCCGCTCGCGGGCGATTGATGCGCTGAGAAAGTGTCATGCGATCCCTGAGATGGTGGTGAATCATGATTGGGCGATAGAGTCTGCCGATTTGTCTGCAGACGATCGATTGCAGGGCAAGCAAGCCGCACTCGCGGTGGTGAAAGCATTAGCAGAAATTAAGCCTTTGCAGCGTCAACTTTTGCACCATGTTTTTTATTATGGATTATCGCATCAAGAAATATCTCAAGTGATGAATATGCCGCTAGGCTCAGTGAAGTCGACGATTAATCGAGCACAAAAATCATTAAGAGAGAAACTCAAAGGTGAACAGTTTTGAATAAACAGATGACAACCCACAAACCAGCGTCTTTGGATTTTGATTTATTTATCGAGCTGTTTGAGGCGACACCAGATCTGGCGCCGACAGACGCTACTAAAGGTCAAATCAAGACCAGATTGATGCAACGCGTCGCACAAAGTCGTGACGCACAGTTTTTTGTATTTGCAGAGCAGGGGCAGTGGAAGTCGATTAATCAGGGCATTCAGATCAAAATCTTGAAAAGTGACCCCCAGGCGAAATCGTTTCTGCTCAAGCTGGCACAAAACACGACTATTCCGTATCACGACCATCAAAAAAATGAAGAAACCTTTGTGATTGACGGTGAGGTGTGGCTGGATGGGATTCATTGTAAAAATGGCGATTATCACTTTGCGGGTGTGGGCACGTTTCATAAAGAAATCCGCACAGATGGCGGTTGTACGCTGTTGATCAAGACCTATTGATCAATCCTTCGCTGACTACCATGAACGTCATTTATTTTATGTTGATTGTGACCGCCTCAACGCTGTCGTCTGTATCGATATGTTTTGCCACGCCCGATTTTAAAGCGCCGATGTGGCAAGTGGGCGGGCACATGCAAACCATTATTCCGTCACTGTTTCCGCAAGTGGCCAAGCAGGCGTATGTGCGTGAGCGCTGGGAGCTGGCCGATGGCGACTTTGTCGATGTCGACTGGACCGAGTCTCCTGCGCTGTTGGATAACGCGCAACATAAACCGGTGCTGGTGCTGTTTCACGGCCTGGAGGGCAGTTCTCAAAGCCATTATGCGCGGGTGATGATGTCTGCCGCCAAGCAGCGGGGCTGGCTAGGCGTGGTGGTGCATTTTCGGGGATGTTCTGGCGAGCCGAATCGGCTGCCGCGTGTCTACTATGCTGGCGATGCGGCAGAGATCAATACGTTTATTTCAATCATCCATCAAAAGCTGCCTGATCATCCGATATACGCCGCAGGCGTGTCACTGGGCGGCAATGCGCTATTGAAATGGCTAGGGCAATATCCGGAGGATGCGCGGCGCTTGGTCAAAGCGGCGGCGGCCATCTCCGCCCCTATCGCTTTGAAAGAAACGGCGCACAGCCTCGATCAAGGCCTCAATTACTTGTTATACAGCAAGCACTTTGTTGCCTCGATGAAGCCAAAAGCGTTACAAATGGCCGCGCGGTTTCCCGATTATTTGGATGCAAAACGTATTCAGGACGTCAGCACGGTGCAAGAGATGGATGACGCGGTGACCTCGGTGTTGTTCGGCGCAAAAAATGCTGATGAATACTATGACATCAATGCCTCAAAACCATGGTTGTCGGCGATTCAAACCGAGACCCTAATTTTAAACGCTAAAAATGATCCGTTTGTGCCTTTTGAAGCCCTCCCTTCTGCGTTAGAGGTGTCTGGTACTGTCCACCTTGATTATCAGGCCGAGGGCGGACATGCAGGGTTTTATGGCGATGGCGATCAGACCACGCCATGGCTTGCGGCGCGCATATTCCATTTTTTTGAGATGACCCAGCATACGCAGCTTGAGGCGGTTGTCGCGCCGCTCATGCATTTTCATCCTGCCTCTATTTATCAATAATCTCTACTCCGTATGTCTTAGCCATTTTTTGCCTCTGATTTTCCGGCAATTCTTCAAAAAGTAGCAGCTCCCATCATCGGGCAATTTCAGGTTTTTTGCCCAGCGTATAAGCAACCGTATCTTTAGTGCATCCAATTTCAAATCCGTTACGTATATGTAATGAGAGAAGTTTATTGCTCTCAGTAGCAGCCGCAAAATTAGTGCCAATGTATGCGTCATTAAGGCCATTAGTTAAGGCGGTAATTAATGTTGGTCTAAGTATTTTTTTGGTCAATGCAATGTAGAGATAAACCGTTGAAGGCTGGTAATAAAACGGATTGTTTGTGGTGGACGACAGGGAACGTTGATTGTGAGGCAGAGCATCGCGGACGGTTAACGCGCGTCTAAATCACAATTTTTTTGATGTGATTTTAATAACTAAATAGTCATTTTGAAGAGAGGTTTAACATGAAGATTGGTTTTTTTTATAGCACCGTATTAGGTGCCAGTTTGCTAGCGGGGGCTGCCCACGTCAATGCAGATACATTGTACGGATTTAACAGTAGTAAGATTGCTGTGATCGACTCGTTGAATCTGGGCGCGGTTTCTTATATCAATATTTCAGGCTTGTCTGCTGGCGAGCGCTTACTTGGTGTTGATCTCAGGCCAACGGATGGTTTGGTCTATGGTCTAACCAGCCAGAATAGGCTGTATACCCTGGACACCACGACCGGTGCAGCCACGTTCAAGAGCACGCTTAGCGGGGCTTCTGTGGCGGGGCAGTCTATTGGGATTGATTTTAACCCCGTGGCTGATTTTGCCGGCGCTTCATCGCTGCGTGTGATTACAGGCACAGGCAATAACTATGCGATAAATGCGAATACAGGCGTGGTGGGCAATGCGGCTGGCGCCAATATTGGCAGTGGCTATACTGCCGTTTCCTACATTAATTCGATTCCAGGCACGGCGCCAACCAGCACCGGTTTGTATTACGTCAACACCAACAGCGATTCGCTGCATTTTTTGGCATCCGGGTTTAACAACCCTGTTGGCGCAGGTGGCATCCAGTTGGTTGGCTCGCTGGGTGTGAATGCGCTGTCTGCCGGTGGCTTTGATGTGTTAGGCAACGGCAATGCCTATGCCTTGTTTAACCTGGATGATGGCACCCTGGATTCACAGTTGTTCTCGATTAATCTGGCGACGGGCACAGCGACTTATCTCACGACGCTGGATGGTACCTTCAATGGTTTGACTGGCGTAGCGACAGTGCCAGAGCCTGAAAGCTATGCGCTGGTATTGGTTGGTTTGGGTTTGATGGCCGGTGCGGCAAGACGTCAGTCTCGTCAACGCCAATAACTACCTACTAAATCGTGATGTCATACTCACAGGCCGGTGTTTCTCAACATCGGCCTTTTTTGCAATGACTATGATGCGGGTGAATGGCGCACCGTTTTCATCTTAAGCGATTGACCCAAACAGACTAACGACATGATAATAGTTTTATACTAGAATGATTATCGTATGTTGTATTTATGATTTATAAAACGTTGTAGATGTTAAATATTAATTAGGGGATAACGATGAAAAAACTAGCTTTAGTTTTGGCAATGGGGTTGGCTTCTTTAAACGCATACGCTGTTGATATTGTTGGCTTAAACAATACTGGCGCTGGCTTTGCAGCAGGCGCATTAGACACTAACTACGCATTATCAAGCACGACCACTACTGTGGGTGCAAATGGGTATGTGACTGCAAATGGGTCGTTTCCACTGGCGGGCGACTGGCTAGCAAACACGACAACTTCTTCATGGTTAACACCGACTGCAACGCAAGGTGAGTCACTGGATCTTACCGTTGATGGTATCTACACCTGGACAACTACATTTGATCTGACAGGTTATGACGCAGCCACTGCTAGCTTTAATGGCCAGTTTGCTGCTGATAACGCTGCCTTAGCTTACCTCAACGGTAATCTGATCGGCACGTCTAATGGCTTCACGTCATGGAGCTCATTTTCAGCGACTGCAGGTGGCTTTGTCGCAGGTGTAAACACGTTGTCATTTGTGCTGACTAACCAAGCGCAGAGTTTTGGCAATCCCACTGGCTTGCGCGTTGAGTTCTTGACCTCAAACGTTGCTGCCGTACCAGAAGCTGACACTTATGCATTGATGCTGGCTGGTTTTGGCTTGATGGGCTTGGTTGCACGTCGCAAAAACGCCGCTTAAGCGCTTTACTCAGTCAGTCAAAAGTCACGCTGATATTTTAGCGTGACTTTTTTATTGCTTGTCATGGATGTATTTTTTACTAAAAAGCCCGACTTCATGCTGTGTATCTGCTATAAGTATTTAATAAGCTGATCACTACTTTAAGCTTGTGCGATTGACGATGTCACGATAAGTTTACGGGGCATTTTTAGCGACAATCAATAAAGCGTCAGCCACTACAAAGGCACACCATGGATTCCTCTAGTTTTTTATTTCAAGCCGCGATTTACCTCTCATCCGCAATTCTGTTAGTGCCACTGTTTAAGCGGCTGGGCCTGGGCTCGGTGCTGGGCTATTTGATCGCCGGTGTTTTGATTGGCCCTTATGCCTTAAAGCTGATTGCTGACCCGGAGCATATGTTGCACTTTGCCGAGTTTGGTGTGGTGCTGATGTTGTTTCTGATAGGCCTGGAACTAGAGTCGCAAAAGGTGTGGGAGTTGCGCAAGCTGCTGTTTGGCCTGGGTGGCTTGCAGGTGACGCTGACGATTGCGCTGGTGGCGGTGGTGGCGCATTTATTGCATTTTTCGTGGCCCGAGGCGCTGATTATCGGCATGGGTGTGGCCATGTCGTCGACGGCGATCGGGCTGACGGCTTTGATTGAGAAAAAGCAGTTGCGCACGCCAGGCGGGCAGGCGGCTTTTGCCACCTTGCTATTTCAGGATTTATCGGTGATTCCGCTGTTTATGCTGCTGGCGTTTATTGCGCCAAATAAAAGTGCATCTGGGTTTGATCTGTGGGCGGTGACGCAGTCGATCGCGGTGATTCTGGCGATTATCCTGGCAAGTAAAACCATTTTGCGGCCGATTATGCGCATCGTCGCGCAAACCGGTATCCGCGAGGTGTTTGTCGCTTTTTCATTATTACTGGTAATCGGAGTCTCGCTGGCCATGGCCTCTGTGGGTTTGTCGATGGCGCTGGGTACCTTTTTGGCCGGGGTGTTGCTGGCAGATTCGGAATACCGTTACGAGTTGCGCCTGGATATTGAGCCGGTAAAGGGTTTGCTGCTCGGCCTGTTTTTTATCTCAGTCGGCATGACGGTAGATTTAGACTTGGTGACCAGCCAGCCTGGGCTGATTTTTGGCTTTGCAGCGCTGATTGTGGCCATGAAGTGTTTACTGCTGGTTGGCTTGGGCAGCCTGTTTCATTACCCATTGCGGGACAAATTATTATTCGGCGTTGCCATTTCGCAAATCGGTGAGTTTGCATTTGTGATTTTTGGCGTAGCGTTAACGCAAGACTCGATTTCACGCGACACCTACAATATTCTCAATGCGATAGTCGCCGTCTCTATGCTGATCACGCCGGTGTTGTTGTTGCTGTATGACCGCTTTTTGGCCTTGCAGTGCGGTGAGCCGCCTAAAGACGCGATTAGCGAAAATAACACGGTCATCATTGCCGGGTTTGGCCGCTTTGGGCAGATTGTGGCCCGTGTGCTAATCGCCAGAGGCATGACGCCGACACTGATTGATAATGACCCTAACCAGGTAGATTTAACGCGTCAATTTGGCTGGCGTTGCTATTACGGTGATGCATCGCGGCTGGATGTGTTGGAAGAAGCAGGCATTGCCGAGGCGCGTTTATTTGTGATTGCGGTGAACGATGCAACGGCGACGCTGGAGATGGCGAAGCTGGTGAAAGAGCGTTGGCCCAGCGTGAAGATCGTGGTGCGGGCCAGAAGCCGGACCGATGCGTTTGACCTGCGTGACCTGGATTTGCAGCCGGTGCGCGAGACGTTTTACTCTTCGTTAGAAGCCGCCCGGCAAGCGTTGATGGCGATTGGTGAAACCGCCAGTGCTGCCGCCAAAATCATCAAGCAGTTTGAAAAGCATGATATTGAGCAACTGGAAGCCACGCGCAAAATCCGGCATGACCGCAAGGCCTTATCTAGCGTCATGGAGCAGGGCCGTCAGGATCTCAAGACCTTGCTCGAGCTGGAGCAGCCGAATGCAGACAGCGAGCGTGGCAATGTCTGATAAAACCATGGCTGATCTGCTACCCTAGTCGGCATTGTTGTTATCGCATGTGTCATGAAACCTGATCAATCCTCTTCTACTTTGCATCCGCGTAACCTGCATCGCGCTGGCTATGACTTTGCTGTGCTGGTGCAAGCGCACCCGGCGTTATCCGCCTATGTGCGTCCCAATGCCTATGGCGATGCGTCGATAGATTTTTCTCATCCGCAAGCAGTCAAGGCGCTCAACCAGGCCTTGCTCAAGCAGTATTACGGCGTGGCAACCTGGGATATTCCCAAGAATTACCTGTGCCCGCCTATCCCTGGCCGGGCGGATTATGTGCATTATCTGGCGGATTTATTGTCTGAAAGTGGCATCTCTGAACCAGTGCGCTTGCTGGATATTGGCACAGGCGCCAACCTGGTGTATCCCTTAATCGCTGCGCAGGCTTATGGCTGGCAGTGCGTGGGCGCAGATATTGATGCCAACGCTTTGCGCAATGCGCAGCAGATCATTACGGCGAATGGCTTGCAGCAGCAGATTAGTTTGCGTCAGCAGACTCAGCCGGAATCCATTTTTAAGGGCGTGATTTTGCCGGGTGAGCAATTTACGGTGACGTGTTGCAACCCGCCTTTTCATGCCTCAGCCGCAGAGGCACAGGCGGGCACGCAACGCAAATGGCGCGGCTTGGGTAAAAAGCCACCGCAGGCATTGAATTTTGGCGGGCAGTCACATGAGTTATTCTGTGAGGGCGGTGAAGCGGCGTTTTTAACCACCATGATTCGTGAAAGTAAATTGTTTGCCAAGCAGTGTGTGTGGTTCACTACGCTGGTCTCCAAGGCGGCTAATTTGCCGTTGGTCTATCGTCAATTAAACAAGGTGCAGGCGGTGACAGTGCAAACGGTAGAGATGACACAGGGGCAAAAACAAAGCCGGTTTGTGGCGTGGACGTTTCAAGCACTGGCGAAATAGGCATCACACGGCACTGGCATTGTGGGGGATAATAGCGCCCTTATCTTTTTTGCAGTATTTGGAGTCTCATTATGGAAGTCAAAGTCAACTTTCTCGATAAGCTACGTCTTGAGGCCAAGTTTGATGACTTCACGGTGATTGCCGACCAACCGATTCGCTATAAAGGCGATGGCTCGGCGCCTGGCCCGTTCGATTACTTTTTGGCTTCATCGGCCTTGTGTGCGGCGTATTTCGTCAAATTGTATTGCAGCACGCGCAATATCCCCACCGATAATATCCGCCTGTCGCACAACAATATCGTTGACCCCGAAGACCGCTACAAACAGATTTTTAAAATCCAGATTGAATTGCCAGCCGATCTTTCTGAAAAAGACCGCATTGGTATTTTGCGTTCGATAGACCGCTGCACGGTGAAAAAAGTGGTGCAGGCTGGCCCCGAGTTTGTCATTGAAGAAGTGGCGAACCTGGAGGCCGATGCGCAGGCCTTGCTCACTGTGAATCCGGCCGCAGAATCACAGACTTATATCACCGGCAAAGATTTACCGCTGGAGCAAACCATCGCCAATATGTCTGGCCTGCTGGCGAGTCTGGGTATCAAGATTGAAATCGCCTCCTGGCGCAATATTATTCCTAACGTGTGGTCGCTGCATATCCGCGATGCGCATTCACCTATGTGCTTTACGAACGGCAAAGGATCGACCAAGGAAAGTGCGCTGGCGTCAGCCTTGGGCGAGTATATCGAGCGCCTGAGCAACAACCACTTTTATGCCGGGTCTTACTGGGGCGAAGAGATCGCCAATGCCGCGTTTGTACACTACCCGAATGAGCGCTGGTTCAAGCCAGGCCGCAAAGATGCGCTGCCAAAAGAGATACTCGATGACTATTGTCTGGAAATTTATAATCCGGATGGTGAACTGCGTGGCTCACATCTCATAGACACTAACTCAGGCAATGCCGAACGCGGTATCTGTGCGTTGCCGTTTGTGCGTCAATCAGATGGTGAAGCGGTGTATTTCCCTACCAATCTGGTCGAGAACCTGTTTGTCAGCAATGGCATGAGTGCTGGTAATACGCTGGTAGAGGCGCAGGTACAATGTTTGTCTGAGATTTTTGAGCGCGCAGTCAAACGCGAAATTATCGAAGGCGAAATCGCCTTGCCGGATGTGCCGGCAGACGTGCTGGCAAAATATCCTGGCATTGTGGCAGGGATTCAAGGCCTGGAGGCGCAGGGCTTTCCAGTGCTGGTGAAAGACGCCTCGCTGGGTGGGCAATATCCGGTGATGTGCGTGACCTTGATGAACCCACGCACTGGCGGTGTGTTTGCGTCATTTGGTGCGCACCCGAGCATGCAAGTGGCGCTGGAGCGTAGCCTGACTGAGTTGCTACAAGGCCGTAGCTTTGAAGGTCTCAATGATTTGCCGCAGCCGACCTTTGCCAGCGAAGCGGTGACTGAGCCGAATAATTTTGTTGAACATTTTATTGATTCCAGCGGTATTGTGTCGTGGCGCTTTTTCAGCGCGAAGTCGGATGATGACTTTGTGGAATGGGATTTTTCCGGCGAGGGCGAACAGGCCAATACTGACGAAGCGGCGACCCTGTTTGGCATGCTGGCCGAGATGGGCAAAGAGGCTTATGTGGCGGTGTATGATCAACTTGGGGCGACGGCTTGCCGTATTCTGGTGCCTGGTTACTCAGAAATCTACCCGGTGGAAGACCTGGTGTGGGATAACACCAACAAGGCGTTGTTGTTCCGTGAAGATATTTTGAACTTGCACACCCTGGACGATGCTAGCCTGGAAGCCTTGCTGGAGCGCCTGGAGAACAACGAGCTGGACGACTACGGTGATATTGCGACTTTGATTGGTATTGAGTTTGATGAGAATACCGATTGGGGCCAGCTCACGGTGATGGAGTTGAAGTTGCTGATTCATCTCGCCTTGCAGCAATTTGAAGAAGCGCAAGACCTGGTCGGCGCCTTTTTGCAATACAACGACAACTCACTGGCGCGCGGCTTGTTCTACCAGGCCTTGAATGTGGTGCTGGAGGTATGGCTGGATGATGCGCTGGAGATAAATGATTATGAAGCCAATTTCCGCAAGATGTTCGGCAATGACAGAATGGATGCCGCGTTGGGTTCCGTCGACGGCAGTGTGCGTTTTTACGGCCTGACACCCACCAGCATGCAACTGGAAGGCCTGGACAGGCACCATCGCCTGATTGATAGTTATAAAAAGATACATGCGGCACGGGCCAGGGCCGCAGGGTGAGTCGTAGTGGTTAACAGGCGTGAACATCCAACGATATTCAATCGATTAGAAATGGGCGAATCGCGCGTATAATAGCGTCACCCTGCGCACTACCAATCAACGCAGCGGTTCTGAAATACCTCAAGTTGTTACCTCGTTAGTCCAGATTGGTGTTGTCGCAGGCAACAGACCAGCGCCTAATTAATTCATTGCATGGTGATGCCGTGCAATTTCTATAAGTTGAATCACTTTGTCACAAGAAAACACTGTTGCAAACATCACGTTTGCCGATTTAAATTTGTGCGCGCCTGTGTTGCGCGCGATTGCCGATGCTGGCTACACCTCACCGACGCCTATCCAGGCGCAGGCGATTCCCTATGTGTTGCGTGGTGGCGATTTGCTGGCCGGTGCACAAACTGGCACGGGCAAAACCGCTGGTTTTACGCTGCCCATTTTGCACCGCTTATCTGAAGTGCCATTGGCGCAGGCCGTCAAGGGCAGACCACGTTGCCTGATTTTGTCGCCCACGCGTGAGCTGGCGGCGCAAATTGGCGAGTCAGTCACCACCTATGGCAAATACCTGCCACTCAAAAGCATGGTGGTGTTTGGCGGTGTCAGCATTAATCCGCAAATTAACCGCTTGAGCAAACCGCTGGATATTCTGGTAGCAACGCCTGGCCGCTTGCTCGACCTGGTGCAGCAAAAGGCGCTGGATTTGTCTGGTATTGAAATCCTGGTGCTGGACGAAGCCGACCGCATGCTGGACATGGGTTTTATTCATGACATTAAAAAAGTGCTGGCGATGCTGCCTAAAAAGCGGCAAAACCTGCTGTTCTCGGCCACGTTCTCAGACGATATTAAGCGACTGGCTGACAGTTTGCTCAATGCGCCAGACCTGGTGGAAGTGGCGCGACGCAATGCGTCCAATGCCTTGATCGAGCAGAGTGTGCATATGGTGCCGCAGGCGCACAAACGTGAAATGGTCAGTTATCTGATCAAGCAGCAGCAGTGGCAACAAGTGCTGATTTTTACCCGCACCAAGCATGGTGCCAACCGCCTGGCAGAAAAACTGGTCAAAGACGGCATTCCGGCGATGGCGATTCATGGTAACAAGAGCCAGAACGCGCGTACGGCAGCCTTGGCACAGTTTAAGGCAGGCACCATCACGGCCCTAGTGGCGACCGATATCGCCGCTCGTGGGCTGGATATTGACCAGTTGCCACAAGTGGTCAACTTTGAGCTGCCTAATGTGCCAGAAGACTATGTGCACCGGATTGGCCGTACTGGCCGTGCCGGTGCCAGTGGCGCCGCGATTTCACTGGTAGACCGCGAAGAGTTTGGCATGCTTAAAGACATTGAAAAACTCATCAAACGCGACATCCCGCGGGTGCCGGTAGACGGCTTTGTTGCACCAGAGAAAAGCAGTGAAGAGCCTGACCGCCCACCGCGCGGGCAGAATCAAGGCCGTGGGCGCCAAGGACAACCGCAAAAACAAGCGCAGCCTCAAAAACAGGGGCAGAAACAGTCACAACCACGTCAAGGGCAAGGCCAGCCTCAGGCACAGGCAGGTGCCAATAAGCCTGGCCAAGGCAAACCCAATCCGCACAAGTCCGGGCATGCAAATCCTGGCCAACGTAACGGTCAGCAGGCACAACATCGTCCGGGTGGCAGCAAACCGCAAGGCGCATTGTTTACGCCTAAACCAGGTGCAAATGCTGCCAATAAAACACCGCCGAAAGCGCGCTAGTGCATCTTTGGGTGGATGCTGACGCGTGCCCGGTGGTGATTAAGGAAATCCTGTTTCGGGCCGCCGAACGCGCTAAAGTCCCCGCCACTTTTGTGGCGAATAA
>Ga0208758_100113_pt1 | contig 41044 bp, 38 predicted proteins | sample LakWasM116_HOW13_2_FD_183930 | JGI IMG/M metagenome (GOLD analysis project Ga0208758, IMG submission 183930) | Freshwater sediment methanotrophic microbial communities from Lake Washington under simulated oxygen tension - Sediment Metagenome... | ecosystem: Environmental > Aquatic > Freshwater >...
ACGCTCTCAGGAGAGTGAGGCCACCGCCATGCTGGATGCAGCCAAAGAGCGCCGTGACGGAGTAGAGAATCAGGTGATAGGAGAGCTGCAGGAAAACCTGGTCGCTTTCGAGGCCGCAGAAAAACAAGCACGGCTGATTACTCACACATTACTCCCGCAAGCGGAGTTGACCTTTCGCTCGGCATTGGCAGGTTACGAAAACGGTAAAGTAGACTTCGCGACGCTGCTAGATGCCCAAAGGGCAATCAGGCTTGCAAGACAAGGTCAGATAAAGATGCGGGTTGAGCAGGAAGTCCGCCTTGCAGAGATTGAAAGAATGATTGGGGAAGATTTATGAATCGCTCAGGAATCTGGGTTGCACTTACACTAGCCGGTATTGCTGCGGCTGCTGGTGGCGGCTACTGGTGGGGACAGAAACAGGTAAGCCACACGTCAGTAGAAATGCCAGCGGCTATTACAGTGCCTGCTGAACGCAAGATACTCTATTACCGGAATCCTATGGGCTTGCCTGATACCTCGCCAGTACCTAAGCAGGATTCTATGGGCATGGATTATACCCCGGTATATGCAGATGAGGAGGTATCAAACAACCAGGTCAAGATCAGTACCGACAAGGTACAGAAGCTTGGCGTAAAAACCGAGCAAGTGCTATCACGAAAAATGGTCAATACGGTACGTGCAGTGGGACAGTTACAATTCAACGAACAGCGCCTATCAACAGTCACCACTAAATTTGAGGGCTATATTGAAAAACTCTACGTCAATACAACTGGGCAGCCGGTAAGGCGTGGACAGCCCCTGATGGAAGTTTACAGCCCGGAGCTGGTGTCTGCGCAGGAAGAATATCTGATTGCCTGGAATGGCCGGCAGTCATTGAGTAACGGCACCACGGAGTCATTGGTGGGTGTTGGTCAACTGGCTGATAGCGCGCTTAAACGTTTACATAACTGGGATATTTCAGATGCTCAGTTACAGCGTTTGAAAAAAGATGGCAAGGCGACACGTACGCTTACGATGTACTCGCCTGCAAACGGCGTGGTATTGGAGAAAACCGCTGTGCAAGGTATGCGCTTTATGCCGGGTGAGCCCCTGTTCAAGATTGCAGATTTGTCGACAGTCTGGCTGCTGGCTGATGTATTCGAGCAGGACATCGCGCTAGTTCATGTTGGCCAGACGGTAAACATTACTGTCAATGCCTATCCAGGCAAGGAGCTCAAAGGCAAGATTGATTATATCTACCCAACAGTGAGCTCAGAGACACGTACTGCCAAGGTGCGAGTAGTGCTGGCTAATCCAGACGGCATTCTAAAACCTGATATGTATGCCAGCATTCAACTTATGTCAGGTCATGATGCTAGTGTATTGGCCGTTCCGGATTCTGCCGTGATCGACAGCGGCACACGTCAGGTTGTACTGGTTCAGCTCACAGAAGGATTATATGAACCACGTGAGGTTAAGCTTGGCATGCGTAGCGATGGTTATGTTGAGGTGGCTGAAGGATTGAGTGAAGGTGAGAACGTGGTAGTTCGCGCCAATTTCCTGATTGACGCTGAAAGTAATCTTAAAGCCGCACTAGGGAGTTTCGGTGAGCATAGTTCACACGCAAGCAGTTTGCCAGAATCACCGAAATCCACCCCTGCCCCAGTAACTGGGCACGAAGGGCACTGACATGCTGGAAAAAATAATTAACTGGTCAGTACGCAACGTATTTCTTGTCTTGTTAGCTACGTTATTTATAGTGGGAGCCGGTGTTTATTCGTTACTAAAAACACCGCTGGATGCTATCCCGGATTTGTCCGATGTACAAGTGATTGTGTATACCGAGTATCCAGGGCAGGCGCCACAGGTTGTAGAGGATCAGGTTACCTACCCGCTCACAACATCGATGTTGTCCGTACCAAAATCGAAGGTCGTGCGAGGCTTCTCGTTCTTTGGTGCCAGCTTTGTTTACGTGATTTTTGAAGATGGTACCGATATTTACTGGGCGCGTTCTCGTGTGCTGGAATACCTGAACAGTGTGACTGGCCGATTGCCTCGCGGCGTTACGCCAACGCTGGGGCCTGATGCTACTGGTGTAGGCTGGGTTTATCAATATGTGGTATTGGCAAAAAATCGTTCACTTGAAGAATTGAGAGCCATTCAGGACTGGTATTTACGTTATCAGTTAACCAAGGCGCATGGCGTTGCAGAGGTTGCCAGCGTTGGCGGCTTTGTCAAACAGTATCAAGTCGTTCTGGACCCACGCAAGCTGCAAGCCTATGGTGTATCACCATCACGTGTTACCCAGGTGATTCGTGAGAGCAATCGCGATGTAGGCGGACGCGTAGTAGAAATGACAGAAACCGAATATATGGTGCGCGGTAAGGGTTATCTGCGTGGCATCGGTGATTTGGAAACACTGGTAGTCAAGGCCGATAAAGGTACGCCGGTATTGCTGCGAGACTTGGCAAGGGTTGAATTGGCACCGGACGAACGGCGCGGCATCACTGAGCTCAATGGTGAAGGTGAAGTGGTCGCCGGTATCGCCATGTCCCGTTATGGCCAGAATGCACTTGAAGTCATCCACAACATCAAGCAAAAACTTGTTGAGATTGCACCTGGTTTACCACAGGGTGTTACGGTGGAAACAGTCTATGACCGTTCCGATTTGATACATCGGGCGATTGACAACCTCAAGACCACGCTGCTTGAAGAAAGCATCGTGGTCGCATTGGTTTGTATGCTATTCCTGATGCATGTACGCAGTGCCCTAGTCGCGATTGTGATGTTGCCGGTTGGCGTTCTGATTGCATTTTCGCTGATGCATACGCTAGGACTCAATTCCAACATCATGAGCCTGGGCGGGATTGCGATTGCCATTGGTGCCATGGTAGATGCTGCCATTGTGATGATAGAGAATGCGCACAAACACATTGAGCGAGCGCCACCTGATGCGCCCAGATTGCAGCTTATTATTGATGCCTGTAAAGAGGTAGGCCCTGCGCTATTTTTTAGCCTGCTGATTATTACCGTTTCCTTCTTGCCAGTATTTACGCTGGAGTCTCAGGAAGGCCGCATGTTTCAGCCACTGGCATTCACCAAGACATTCTCGATGGCTGGCGCGGCACTGCTTTCGGTAACGCTGGTACCGGTGCTGATGTTGCTGTTTGTGCGAGGCAAAATCATGCCGGAAGGTAAGAATCCGGTAAACCGTTTCCTGATCTGGATTTATCGACCAGTCATTGCATCAGTCATGCGCTGGAAGAAGACTACCATCCTGCTTGCACTGCTTGTTCTTGGTATTTCTGTTTATCCTCTGACTAAACTCGGCAGCGAGTTTATGCCAACCTTGAACGAAGGGACTTTGCTTTACATGCCAGCCACCTTGCCCGGACTGTCTGTGACGAAGGCGGCAGAGATTATGCAGACCCAGAACAAAATTATTAAGAGCTTCCCGGAAGTCGCTTCGGTTTTTGGCAAGGCAGGTCGCGCTAATACTGCCACAGACCCGGCACCTATTGAAATGTTTGAGACAGTCATTAATCTTAAACCAGAGAGCGAATGGCGTCCTGGCATGACTATCGACAAGATTATCTCTGAGCTGGATAAAGCCGTGCAATTGCCAGGTGTCAGCAACGCATGGACGATGCCGATTAAAGCGCGTATCGACATGCTATCAACAGGTATCCGCACACCAATCGGTATCAAGGTATTCGGTAGGGATTTGATTGAAATGGAAAAGCTCGCCAAATCTATCGAGTCTGTAGTTAAAAACGTACCCGGTACTACGAGTGCTTATGCAGAACGTATCACAGGAGGTTATTACCTGAATATCGAGCCGGATCGCATGGCACTGGCTCGTTATGGTTTAGCCGTGGGTGATTTGCAGGATGTGATTAGCAGCGCACTTGGCGGCGAAGTGGTTACCACCACTGTTGAAGGACGGGAGCGCTTTGGGGTGATCACACGCTATCCACGCGAACTGCGTTCAGACCCGGATGCTATCGCGCGTCAGGTGCTGGTGCCTGCCATGAATGGGACATTGATTCCGCTGGGGCAATTGGCGCAGATCTCCTTAGAAAAAGGGCCGCCTAGCATCCGTACAGAGAATGCATTGTTGTCAGCCTATATTTTTGTGGATATCCGAGATAGAGACATCGGCAGTTATGTAGCTGATGCGCAGAAGGCAGTCCGTGAGCAGGTTAAATTTCAGCCTGGATATTACGCAACATGGAGCGGCCAGTTTGAATATATGGAACGTGCCAAAGCCAAGATGAAAGTCGTGATCCCGCTTACATTGCTAATCATCTTCGTGTTGTTGTATCTAAACTTCAAGCGCTTAACAGAAACGTTTATCGTCATGCTGTCAGTACCATTTTCGTTAGTTGGCGGTATTTGGCTAATGTATTGGCTAGGCTACAACATGAGCGTCGCAGTTGCCGTCGGGTTCATTGCCTTAGCTGGCGTAGCGGCGGAGACGGGTGTGATTATGCTGATCTATTTGGATCATGCTTACAAGCAACTCAAAGCAGAACGTGAATCTGAAGGTAAAGACTTCACTGTCGCTGATATTTATGAAGCAGTGATGGAAGGCGCAGTAGAGCGTGTACGGCCAAAGATGATGACTGTAGTCGCTATCATGGCAGGGTTGCTGCCTATCATGTGGGGGAGCGGCACCGGCTCTGAAGTGATGCGGCGTATTGCTGCGCCTATGGTAGGCGGTATGGTTTCTTCAACAGTATTGACGCTCATTGTGATTCCCGCAATTTACGCTCTTGTAAAACAAATATCACTCCAAAGAAAAGAGGTTCCAAATGCCTGAAATAATTCCTAACCTGCATCCGCTGATGGTGCATTTTCCAATTGCACTTATCACGGTGTCAGCAATTTTCCATGTTGTGGCAGTTGCAACACGTGAAAAACCACTTTCCAGAAACTTTGGCATTCTTGCTCATGCTTTATTATGGTTAAGCGCATTATCAGTATTGCCTGCTGTATTCTTTGGCTGGCAGGCTTATAACAGCGTAACCCATGATGATGCCAGCCATGCTGCCATGTTAATTCACCGTAACTGGGCGTTAGGAACATCGGCAGTGTTAATCATTCTGGCGAGCTGGGATGTCTGGCGTAATAAAGTCGACTCACCCACTGTCTGGTGGTTTGTAGTTGCGGTGATTGGCGCATGGAGCATGGTCGGCATCACAGCATGGCATGGTGGAGAGCTAGTCTATCGGCATGGCTTGGGAGTCATGTCGCTGCCAGTACCACAAGGTGGTGTTGGACATGGTCACCACAGTGACACTACGACAGATATGGATGAGCATTCCCATGCGGAGACAGTGCCAGATGATCAAGTTCAAGAGCATCCGCAGCATGAGCATACACACTAAATTTAAGGAGAATTATGATGAAAACAGAACTTTTAAAAGTAACCGGCATGACATGTGGCGGTTGCGTAAATAGTTTAACGCGAGCACTGAAATCTATTAATGGTGTTGATGGCGTGCAGGTGGAGTTATCAACTGGCGATACTCAAGTTCAATACGATGAGAATTTTACTACCCCGGATCAGCTTAGGTCAGCAGTGAAAAACGCTGGGTACGGTTTGGTTGGTTAGTTAAGCTACATTAATAATCGAAGGAGTAGATCCCGTGGATATGCATAACAATAACTCTGAAAAGTTAAAAGATCCTGTATGTGGAATGAATGTTACTGAACAGTCTCCACATTCTTTGCAGCATTCAGGAAGAATGTTTTATTTCTGCAGTGCGAGATGTAAGGGTAAATTTACAGAAAACCCTTCTCAATATCATCAATCTAATCCTGTTAATGTTGAGCCTGTAGCCGCTAAAATAAATGCTACGGGTACAGTTTATACCTGCCCAATGCACCCCGAGGTACGTCAGGACACGCCTGGGGTTTGCCCCAAGTGCGGTATGTCTCTGGAGCCGGAAATGCCGGCACTGGAAGAAGGTGAAAGTCCAGAATTGGTTGATTTCAAACGACGCTTTATTTGGACGTTGCCACTCACCATTATCGTCACAGTGTTAGCGATGCTGGGTCACAGATTGCAATGGTTCGAGATGACAACACAAAGTTGGATCGAGCTCGTTCTTTCATTACCGATTGTATTATGGGCAGGCTGGCCTTTCTTCCAGCGAGGTGTGCAATCAGTCATTAACCGCAAACCAAACATGTGGACTTTGATTGGTCTGGGAACATCAGCAGCATTTGTTTACAGTGTTATTGCTACAGTAGCTCCTGAGGTTTTTCCAGAGTCGTTTATGGCGATGGGCCGTGTAGCAGTCTATTTTGAGGCGGCTGCCGTAATCATTTCCCTGACCTTGTTAGGTCAGGTGCTTGAACTTAAGGCACGCTCACAGACATCTGCTGCAATTAAATCCTTGCTGGGGTTAGCACCCAAGACTGCACGCAGGATTAATGCTGATGGCACTGAAGAGGATGTGCCTTTGACGCACGTTCATGTCGGTGACACGCTTCGTGTTCGCCCAGGTGAAAAAGTACCGGTAGATGGCGTTGTGATTGAGGGTGTAAGTGCAGTTGATGAATCCATGCTGACTGGCGAACCTGTTCCTTTGACAAAACGTGTCGGTGATAAGCTGATTGGTGCAACGCTAAACACAAACGGTGCATTAGTATTACGCGCGGAGAAAGTAGGTGCGCAGACTGTGCTCTCCAGTATTGTGCAAATGGTGATGCAGGCACAACGATCAAGGGCTCCCATGCAACGCATGGCTGATCATGTGGCAGGCTACTTCGTCATGACCGTTGTCGTCATCGCGATATTGACATTTTTTGCCTGGGGAATACTCGGCCCTGAGCCTAGCTGGGTCTATGGTCTCATCAATGCCGTTGCTGTACTTATTATTGCCTGTCCGTGCGCACTTGGTTTGGCAACGCCGATGTCTATTATGGTTGCTACAGGAAAGGCTGCTTCTCAAGGCGTGTTATTCCGTGATGCGGCAGCCATAGAGAACTTCCGTAAAATTGACACCATCATTGTCGACAAGACGGGGACATTAACAGAAGGAAAGCCTAAATTTGACCGAGTTATTGCCAACAAAGCGTATACCGAGGATGAAGTGTTACGTTTGGCGGCCAGTTTAGATCAGGGAAGTGAACACCCGCTGGCAGATGCTATTGTACAAGCAGCGCGTGAAAAAGGACTTGTACTGGATAAGGTTGAAGCGTTTGATTCAATTTCTGGTATAGGTGTTAAGGGGTATGTAACCGGCAAAACACTTGCGTTAGGAAATACTGCACTGATGACACAAATGGATGTATCTGTAGAAGACTTGAAGCCACAGGCGGAAGCATTAAGAGCCGAGGGGGCAAGTGTCATGATATTGGCGGTAGACGGGAAAATGGCAGGATTACTAGCGGTTTCTGACCCAATCAAAGCAAGTTCATTAGAGGCCTTGAATACTCTCAGATCGTTTGATATTCGGGTAATCATGGCAACCGGAGATGGTCTTGCAACAGCAAAATCAGTGGCTGCCAAACTAGGTATTGATGTGGTCTATGGCGAAATCAGGCCTGCTGATAAATTAGCACTGGTAGATAAATTACAACGTGAAGGCCGTATCGTTGCAATGGCTGGCGATGGTATCAACGATGCCCCTGCACTGGCTAAAGCAAATGTAGGTGTCGCAATGGGGACTGGGACAGATGTTGCAATGAATAGTGCCCAAGTGACCCTCGTAAAAGGTGACCTGCGCGGTATCGCTCAAGCTAGAGCAATTTCGGAGCAAACAATTATTAATATGAAGCAAAACCTTATCTTTGCCTTCGTTTACAATTCATTAGGCGTACCTTTGGCGGCCGGTCTGCTTTATCCACTGACTGGGTGGTTACTATCACCGATGATTGCAGCTCTCGCCATGAGTTTGAGTTCTGTATCCGTGATTACAAATGCATTACGTTTGAGGTAATACAATTATTTAATCAATATCTTGTGTATTTTGAACGTCTTCTTTGGATAGTCTATAGAGATCTACTCGCAAAAATGGAATGACAGCTTTGTCCCGCTTAAGTGTCATTCTGAATCTTGATTGATTAAATTTGCCTAATTTTCTATAGAGAGCTTAAGTCAATAAAAAACTGATAGGTAAATATTCAGTTATATATAGATGGTATGATTATAGAAAATCTGCGTAGAGCGAGCGAAATAACGTAGCACCGTCCGAGAAACCGGATGCGACCTGGAGTGGCTAGGTGCGGAAGCACTGAGAGAGTCTCGCATGCAACGGCCGCTTCTGCGGCCGTGGTCTTTTTTAGCTTTAATTGCTAACCCTTCATAATAAGTCTATACGCGGTTTGGTAGACACCTATTATTAAGTTATGCCAAACATCCTTAAGTGCATTAAAAATTACTCCATGAATGGACTTTACTAGCTGTAAATGGTGGCTGGCAAACGGGGAGCAGGCACTTATAATGTCTATCCGCTTTGTCCCGCTAATATGCGTAATACTAGTTAATCGGCTTAGGCGACGTTACAGCACTACTCAAATTGATAGCATTACTGCTCAAAGACGTCTAGTAAACTAGTGGCGATCAACCCATTTAACTAATTTTTAACTAAAAAAGCGTGCGTTTTACGCTTTTGAATTTCTTTCTGACTTCATGAATTTTTTTGAATTGCGCTCTGTATTCCTCATGGGCTTTAAGTTCAGCTAGTTTTTGCTGTTTTATGGCTTTTTGAATCTGGTCTTCTTTTTTAGCTTTCCGGAAAAGAAAATACATACTGGAAACAAAGAAAACCAAAGACAGGATCAGCAGCAATCCCAAGAAAAGGAATGGTGACTGTACGATGAAGTTTGAAATGTAATCCATTTGTTTCGCCCCTTATTCATCTTTACTAGTTATCACTAATTTAGGTCTCTTGCCGGTTATTAGAACCAGATCCACGAGACGATCCACAGTGAACTTGTCAAAGCGCTGATGCACTATGTCGGCTACAACATTCATATTCACTGCAAGTTTATTGGCGATCTGCTCATGATTTAGATCGTTTTCCTGAATCCATTGCTCCAGCATTTTCAGTAAATTCTTTTTAATTTCCAGTTTCATTAAATTTCCCTCTGATAAATCATCTATTTCTTCCAGATTGACATTGGAGCGGTTGTTAATCCAGAGAATAATAGGTGTCATGATTAAAAATACAAACAAGATGAATGACATTGCAAGCAAGAGTTTATCCATTTAGCTTCCACCTTAAATTAAGACAGTTTTTCTGAGCTGCCTGACAAAAATGAAAACTCAGCATTTTTTTGGAATTACCAGAAACAAGCCTAAGTCTGCCTTTAGGCGCTAGCTTGCTATGAATTTTATCTAATTTCTTATCTAATTTTTTCTGATCAAAAATAGTGAATAGCGCATAGGAAATCTGGAATTCCAGTTTACCCCGATGACCTTCTATTGCTCTCAAATCAATTTTGTCGCTCATAGTGCCTCCGGAGGTATGTTGTAATATTTATGACAACAAATTTTATATGGATTTACATATTTTTCAACAAAGTAATTTTTATAAGTTATTGTTTAATATTATTTTTTCAATGTCTTATCAGGACACCAAGGAAGGGTTAAGTTTTTTGTTGTGGAGATAAACTAAATCTTTACCTACCTAAATATACAGCGGTAATTTGCTCTCTTTCATGGCCAAGTTCCGCACTAATAATCAGCCTTGCTTCCCTATCTAATACTTTTTCTTCAGCAGTCAACTCTTTCGATGTTTTTCCACCGGCAGCTGGGGCTAGTCGTCCGGTCAGTTCAAGATAACGTAATTGTGCAAAAGCATGACGCAAGCCATGCATTTTGCACAAACCCGCCTTAGCAGTTTGATCTTCATAGCGATTTTTTTGTTGAACATAAGTTAAATTGATTGGGATTAAGCTCTTTCCCTTGCTAAAAGATTTAACTTCATTCAGCAAATTGCGCTGCTGTTCATTTCTAATTGGAATCTTACGAGTGCGTCCACCCTTGCACCAGCTAGCCTTGAGAACTATGTGGTCACCACGATCCGACCATTCAGCAATGAGTTTGATCGATTCTTCACGGCGCAAGCCGAATTCTTGCTGTAGCCTAAGAGACATCTTAGTATAGGGGTCTGTAATGTCTTCCAGTCTTTCAATGTCTAGTTGCTTGGCTTTTGATTTGTTCGTTACATAAATGCGTTTTTCTATGCCGTAACTGGAATTATCCTTTGTCATCAACGAAGGCTTATTTATTTTCTCTGCAAGCCAGCGCAGACAGCTCATTCTGTTTTTTATAGTCCCTGATGACAAACCTTCCAGCTTCCAATGATTAATGAGAGCTTCGATGTGTTTTGGCTTTATGTTTCCTGGTTTCAAATTCCGAAATCCCAATCCATGAATCTGATCAGCCACTAAATTCAGGATCTTTTGGCGATTGGCCTGAGTTGAGTGACTTCCATCCCTGTTTCGATCACATAGCTGTTTAATACTAAAATTTAGATCGCGCATAAATCATCCTTCGCTAAAAAGTAAACATTTGGGTGAGTTCCGCTGGTAAGTGTTAATGGTCAATTGAGGGGATACCAACAATTCCAGACAAAGTCCGGTAAAGACCCGAGGAGCACCCATGCTCCTGTTCCCTAACAAAATTCATACTGATGCCTGCAGTTAGGATGCGATTGGCTCTTGCGGCTTCCCTGTAGGGAATAAACGCAAAACGAGGAGTAACCCAGCCTCGATGGGACGCGGTTTAAGGCGTGATATGGCCCGATTGGTGGGCTAGACGTATAGGCGGTTAAGCCTGTTTTGAATGGGCGTAGACCCGTAGAGAAATCCGAACAAAAATGTCCTGGCAGGACGCAGCAATAGAAACTGAGTCTTTAAAAACTTATTTTTAAACGGATTTATTTTAGATGAGCCAAATTAATTTGACCCGATTTGCCAAAATGGATTTTGGCATTTTTGAAATGCTTGGCAAGGCCAAACGAATGTGCTCGCGCACAAAAAAACAAACAAGTATTTATAACTTGATTGCTTTCTTATTGCGTTTCCTACAGATATTTCGATAAAACAATATATTTTAGATGCTTAACTTTTAACGTGTACGGAAGCTCACACATCTAAATAATCCTACTTTAAATATTCTTTGTCAAGGACTCGCTGACCCCGTCACTCCGCTCTGTCACTCCATATATTTTTTGAAAAAGTAAATCGCGATCGCGCTTTCTCAGCCATTGAGGCTTCAAAAGCGCTAACGGATGCAAATAAATTTGCCCCGTCACTACCCGTCAAGGTAGTGACGGGGCAAGAGTTTTAGTAATCATTAATTAAAGTTGAGCTACACTTGGGAACTGTGAGCAGCCCCAAAATGCTTCCCAGCATTTTCGCTAGAATTAGTTATTCTAAGTATCATTTCGTTGCTGCACTTAGGGCAATCAGATAATGCAGGCAGCACAACGGCCTTTATTTAGCATGAATCGCTTCGTAATCCTCTCCGCACGAATTACAAACTTCGGCATGTTAGATGACGCATTCATTGTTGGAAGTGAATTTAGACTTACATTGGGTGCAAGATGGTTTCTTATGCCAAATTAATCCCAGCAAGCTTACGCCTGCAATAATTGGTAGATGATACATAACTACTCCGATCTAAAATTTAGTTAAAAAGATTCCTGCCACTTCAAACAGATGGCAGTTACTTTTCGTTTCCCTCTAAAGGAAAATAAATCGCATTCGTCAGTGCGTGATGTATTCTAGTCTAGTGATGAAAGTACGTTTCAATAAAAATGCACAGATAACCAACCGTCAATGGATTTGAACTTCAACTCTGGCTGCAGACAAAAAGAAGGGGCAATTAAGCCCTAGGGAAAAGCGTTTAGATTGACTACTATCAGGCGTTATTCTGCATACGTTTGCGCGGGCATTTCATTGCCCTGTGAAATCTCCGCCAGCTCGACATTCACATTCTCAATCCCGTCTGTTCTCTGTGCCTGAGAATCTGCCTTAAATGTACCTGTCCCCGCATGACTTTGATCCAGAAAGCCGCCCACGAACACAAGCGCAACAAAGAAAAATAGAATATATAAAACCGAGAAACCGCCTTTTGATTGATCGTTATCGAGCATCATATTTCTCCTTTAATATAGATTGTTGCTATGGCTAATTTACCTTAATTTGGCTACGGCAAAAGTAAATCATTGTTTAGATTTACTTTGGCAGAATTCATTTTTTTAATTGTTTATCTGCAACATTAGAAATCCGCATCTTTAGGCCAAACTTTTCTAGTGCGATGACGATATCGGCTAAGTTCCGTAAGGCTACATTGGACTTCTCAGCCAATGTGCGCGTCTGTAACTTTAGTTAGCAGACATGCGAATTCCAGTATTCGCACTCGGTCAGTACAAGACTGATAGGAAGATAGAAAAAGCACTGACACAAAATATAAATAGTCATTATGAAAACTAGGTAGAATAAGGCTCTCTGAACGGTAGCGTGTCGCTGATCCGGCCGTGCTTTCATTTCCACAATCATGCTAGTATTTCTATTAATGTATTTATGGCCCCATGTTACATGATAGGAAATTGGTGTGATTTAATTTGACCATCACTTATTTAGTTAACTTTCAAAAAAATCAATATGCGTTTTAAGATGGGTGCTTGCAGCTTAAAGAAAGATTAAATGTGTCAAAAATAATTTTAAAAATCACTCTTATTACTTGTTTTGCAAGCCTTACCATCTTTTCAGGGCTTACATATGCAGATTACAATATCTATCATTGCAAAGAGAATGGAAGAAATACTCTATCTGAAATACCATGCAAAGAGGGTACTCTTGTCAATACAACACGTATCAATGCACCTGAAAAGCATAACCTCCAAGATGCAATAACCCAGCCAGCCCCTAGTTCAATGATCTCACCAACTGATGAAGCAATACAATCAGGCACTTATGGTATTGGGAATACTTTTAAGCAAAATGAAGCCCAAAAGGCCATAGATAATGCTCAACTTGAAGCTGAAGAGCGCGCACGTATAGCGACGGAAGAAGCCGAAGAGCGAACGCGTATAGCGACAGAAGAGGCTGAGGAGAGAGCACGCGTTGCAACAGAAGAGGCTGAACGGATTGCCTCCAACCTTCAAATAGAAATGATTCGCTCAACAGTAAGAACGAGAAACAGTCTCTACTTGAGCAGTTTATTACTACTAGTTGGGATAGGTGTAGTATATGTCATTAAAAGAAATAACAAGGAAAAATCAATGAACGATAATCAAAAATTCGGCGTTATCACAATGATTGTGTCGTTTCTCCTCATCCTGCTAACCTTGATGATTTCGGATGGCTGGAGGCCAGATTTAGATTATCTCGCAAACCTGATGAACACTCTCCGAATTGAATTGATTGAGCTTAAAGACGAGAATTACAATCCAGATAATTATTACAGCAGCATGTATTACCACCTGATTCGCTGGCCAACCAAATATGTTGTATTAACTTTTTTGACTGCCGGCTTTTATGGCCTTACAACGTATCTCGGCATCACACCATCATTTAGACCATGGAAAAAGAAACAATAGCAGTCTTCAATCTTAAACTAACATTAGATAACGTATGCACCTTCTCTTGGTTATCAGAAAGACACGCAAATTAATTACTTTTGAAATGTATTCAATAAATGAGTGAATGCTTTACTTTCGAGTGCTACGAAGAATATTTGCTAACTACAAAGTCACTGGCAAATCACTCCAACTCGTAGTATATCCCGGGCTCTTGTTTTCCTGTCGCATCTTCCATGGCCGTCTAAACCCTTCGCTAGCCAACTTAATCGCCTCCCTGCCCATTTTTTTATTAATACTGTCCATTGCAGACATTAGAGCAGACGATTTTGGATTAGCCTGTATCAGGCTAAATAGGTCTGTCTGCAATCCTTGGGCCGGCACCAATTCGCTCAGCATGATGCCAGCCTTGGCGTAATTGTAATTAGGCCTGTATATCTGTTTTAAGCCCCATAGCGCGACGTTTACAAGTTGCCTGGTATCATCAGTCGGACTAGGTAGAGGAATCGTCATGCCGTTGCTATAAAACGGATCGTCTGGCCTGAATGGGCTAGTTCTAATGTACACATATACTGAGCCTGCATATGACTGTTGCTTCCTTAACTTTTCAGCAGCTCGACTCATGTACAAAGTTATTGATTCAGCAAGACTTGCATAATCACGTACTGGCTGGCCAAAGCTACGAGAGCTGAGTATCTGCTTCTTAGCTGGAGCTACCTCCTCCAACTCGATACATACCGTTCCATTAAGCTCACGGATAGTCTTTTCCATAACCACGCTGAACTGTTGCCGCAAGTGCTCAGGATTTGCGCGCTTGAGATCAAGAACGCTTTTGAAGCCCAGTGACTCAAGTTTTGGAGCCAACTTGCGCCCTACTCCCCAGATTTCTCCAACATCAATATCTGATAACAAGGCATCCAGCGCATGGTTATCCATTATATTGAAGTTACATACGCCATTAAACTGCGGTTTTTTCTTGGCGTAGTGGTTAGCAAGCTTAGCCAGTGTCTTGGTGGCGCCAATGCCAACACATACCGGTAAACCAGTCCATCTCAGGATACGTTTTCGCATGTGCTGACCATACCTGATAAGGTCCCGTGTTTTAAAACCTGTCAGATCCAGGAACGACTCATCAATTGAATATACTTCCTGATCCGGGCTGTACTCACGCAAGATACTCATGACGCGATTACTCATGTCAGCATACAAGGCATAGTTACTGGATAAGGCGATAATGCCATGTTGCCTGGCCAGGTCTTTCAGTTTGAACCAAGGAGTACCCATGGCAACACCCAATGCCTTGACTTCATTACTTCGGGCAACCGCGCAGCCGTCGTTATTACTAAGTACCACGACCGGCTTACCGTTGAGCTTGGGATTAAACACGCGCTCACAGCTGACGTAGAAGTTGTTCACATCAATGAGGGCGATATGGCGGGATGGGGTAGGATAAGATGATGTCTTCATTTTGATTATTGTAACAATAATCATCGTTGTTAACATCACTAGTTGTTCATGACTTTACTGATACTGTATTCATGAACAGCAAGAGTGCTGGATTCTTGTGGCGGCGTAATATACACACATCAACAAACGACTCGTTGAACTTAATTAAACAAGGAGATTATTATGTGGACTAAACCAGCAGCTACTGAAATGCGTTTCGGCTTTGAAGTAACAATGTACGTAATGAACAAATAATCATTGTTCTTGGTGCGACATAACCCGGCTTAGGCTGGGTTTTTTTATATCCGCCTGATTAAAATTCATGCATTCAGCATTTCATTGCTGAAGCAATCACTTAGCCTTCATATCCTTATACACTCAACAACGTTATCCACAGAAACTGTGGAATGATATGTAACCATTAGCATTTAAGTATTACTCAAACTCAATAATCTTAACCTTGGGTTTATTCAGCTCTTTCAATAACAGCTTGTAGGTATCCAGATCAAACACCAGATCTGACTTGGCGTTTGCAATATCTTCTAACCCGGATTCATCTTCAATTGATCCCAGATAAACCCAGTGTTCAAATACATGCAGTGCTGACTTGCCATTGAAACGCTGTGTCTCATGAATGCCAATCTTGCCTTTGAACGGCCATGTTTTAAGCTGATGTGCTGTCATGGCTTGCTGTAACCGAAGGTGATGTAGTTCTGCTGATTCTTTACCGGCACACACGCCTTTGCAGCGTTTTAACTGGTGTGCGAAGCAGGCACCTTTGCCGGATTCAAGACCTAACATTTTCTGACACAGCTGATGATCTTCTGCAATCTTGCGCAGCACCTCAGTTGCCTGGCGTGTTGACCTGAAGGTGCCAAAAAGTTGCCCTATGCTGGCCGGCTCTATCTCATCCATTTGCAGTAAAGTGACGACAGGCGCATGCGCGGGGTTTTTAGCAACCCGCCATGAGCAGAGCTGACGTTCGCGTCGCAGTTGGCGGTTGTAGATGGGCTGGCGTTCTTTAACGAGTTTGGACTCAAGTAATAGGGCGCTGAATTCGCCGGCAGTCTCAATCCACTCGATATGCCTGATTTCCTGACTAATGCGCATTTCTTTAGTGGAGGCATGGTCACTGCTGAAATGGGATAGCACGCGTTCCCTGATGTTGACGCTCTTGCCGATATACAGCGGCAAGCTGGTATCACCGTAGAAAATGTAAACTCCTGGCGTCTCTGGAAGATCATCAATCAAATGTGCATCAATATGGGATGGCAGACTTCTAGAGCCCTTGAGCAGGGCTTCAGCGGCATTGCGTACTGCAACACTACCCAGTTCCTGCCGGGCCGCATCCAAGAAAGCAACCACCATTTCCACATCACCCATTGCCCGATGCCTGGACGCACAGACAAGCTCATGTCTGGCAATAATCGCATCCAGCCCATGGCTGCGATGCTGCGGATAAAGTTTGCGGGAAAGCTTGACGGTGCACAGCACCTTTTGTCTTAAATCGATGCCGATACGCTTAAATTCATTTTTGAGAAAGCCATGGTCAAACCTGACGTTATGCGCACATAGCACCGTGTCTTTAAGATAGTCCAGTAATTCACCAGCAATTTGCTTAAAGGTTGGCGCGTTTGCCACCATTTCGTTATTGATACCGGTGAGCTGTTGAATGAAACCGGAAATCGGCACTTCCGGATTAACCAGGGTTTGCCAGCGTGACACTTCCTGATCGCCTTCATACTTGATGAGTGCTATTTCAGCAATGCGATCCCGCAGTGGGGTTGCGCCTGTGGTTTCCAGGTCTAATAGAACGTAGCTTGGTAACATTAAATAATTAGTCTTGTCGTCGAATCAATGATTAGCAAAATTGGATAACGCAACTTAACCAAAGTTGCCTGACATTTGTGCATTAGGCAAATACACTAACCAATGCTTCACGTATTGAAGGTGCATAAAACTTGGATACACAGCAGGTGCCATTGTTAGAAAGATGCGATCGCAACAGGTCTTCCACTTCATCAAGCGATAACATTACTCCTGTGGGAGTCAATTCAAGTGCCGGTCTATTGCTGATGTGATAAACAGCACCGCTGCTATCAATCAACATATCCTGTGCCTGCACATGCGTCAGTTGAAGCGAAACATCGCTGACAAACTGAACTGCATCCGGGACAAATATCAGTTCATCGTCGGCATGGAGTTTAATGATGGCCGGCCACTGAATTAATTCATATATTTCCGACATGGTTTATCTGAAACGCCTGAAAGAACCCGTCACCACACCCCATATCTCGAACTGCATCTCTTCCGAAATCTCGATCGGCTTGAAGTCCTTGTTGGCGGGCAGCAATCTTGGTGCGCCTGATTTGTGCCTACCTAATGTTTTAATGGTAAATTCACCATTGATGACGGCAAGCACGATGTCACCGATATTGGCGGTCTTAGAGCGATCCACAACCGCCTTGTCGCCTGGCAACAGGCCGACATCCATCATCGAGTAGCCTTGAATGGTCACGAAGAATGTGGCGTCCTCCTGGTCAATCAGGAAGTCGTTGGGATCTAGTCGCCTTTCAACGTGTTCTTCGGCAGGACTTGGGAACCCGGCTGACACCTTGGATGAATACAAAGGCAGTGAAACCTGCACATGATGCAGGCTCGGCAGCTCGAACTCACTTACTGCATCCAAGTCTGTATTCAGACGCTTCTTCTGATAAGCGGCAAGGAAATCCTTGATGACCGGTTCCTGGCTGGTGGGTATCCGTACCACGCTGGTTGGCTCTCGGAATTTGCCGCTGCCGATTCTGCGTCCAGCACCATCCCGTAAACCACCATGGGATGTATTTCTATTATCGTTATTCATTTGAATATTGTAACAATTATCATATTAATTTGATATCGGATAATTACAAAAAATATTATGATTACTGTAATTGAGTTTTCTTATAAATTAAAATACATGTATGGTGCGGTCTATCTGAAGTTTATGAATACAGATGCTAAATATGATGGCGCAGATCACTGTATGTAGAGATGTAATGTGGACATTAAACCAATTCTTACAGAGAACGATTATAAAGAAGCATTAAAAATTGCATCTGGATTCTTCGATAAAGAGCCTGAGCCAAACACACCTGAAGGCAACACTTTTGATATTTTATTAACTTTAATTGAAAGTTATGAAGCGAAGAATTTCAACTTTTAAGCATCTCAAGAATTACCTATATCGCACATAGTAAAACTATCTAACGAAATGACCTATATTAACTAGAAGTAAGCACTAAATAGGCGGATAACCCAACGCCTTTAGATCTTCGTTGATTTTCATCCGCTGCCAGCGATGATCGACAATGCCTTTATGTCTTTCCATGACTTCAGCAATGACTTTTTCTCGTTTTTCATTAGCCTCTTTCACAGCTAATCTTCTGGCTTCCTCTTTAATTTTCATTTCAATCTCAGTTGAGACATCTAAATCCTGTATTTCCAACTCAAAACGAAAGTCAGGTTCATATACACGACTGATGGCTCGCATCCTGACTATCCTATCTTGCTCACGTTGCTCTGCAACCACCAGAAATCTTTCCTTTACGTCATTTCCACGTACAGACCAATAACTATTTAAGTATGTTGCTCTCATCTGGCCCATTATGGCTGTTAGTTCAGTCAAAACATCCTCAACTGCTGATGGCGGTAGCCATACCGTAGCCCAGCTTTCATGCTGTTCTATCACAACTATTGAATTCATGAACAGGAGCTTTGAACGCTGCCCTTTCAGCGCATCCAATTTTATTTTTTGTTCTTCCTTCCAACCTGCCATCTTAATAATGACCGCCCTACTAAATTCCTGTGCTACCTGCTCTGCGCCCTGAATGTACTTTGGTTTGACCAGCCATTCTCGCGGGGCAGTGACATCGTATGGTTCAGGTAACTGGCCAGCTGTGATAACGCGCCTGATGTCGTCCAGACTGAACTCTAATCGACGGAGTGCTTTCAGGTCTATCTGGATAGTGGGAACACCGAGCCTTTTCAGTTCTTCCGTCTTTTCCTGGTCGCACTCGTTAGTCACCACGAATTCAACATACAACTTGTTGCCGTTCCTGGTAATAGCTGTCGCGTCAGGAATCCTATCAGAGTCTTCCGCAGCCACCTCAGTCGTGACCCTGGACAGCTCCAGACTGTCGACTGCACATATTCTCTGTGCTGACAGGACACGATCTACCAGCTCGTCTTTGGCTAAGCGGTAATACGAGTCCACTATCGAGCCTTTGAAATCTTGCATCGGCGGATAATGTTTTATCGCATATTGAATATCATTTGATAAATTACGGTGTACTGCTTCAATCGGGTCGAATTTGCCAATATATAAGACCTTTTCTTCAGCCAGTACCTGCTTTGCTGCTTTGTGCAGAGCCGTTTCTATCGCACCAGCACAGTCGGCCCCGCTTTCGTGGGCAAAAGACCAGCCCCTTTCCTCACCTTGCCGCGCTACCAGGCGGTCACCGCAGCAAGAACAAGTACAATCACATGCAAGACCGTTATTCGCTTCCTTGATGCCTATCATCCGGCCAGAAGAATGTTGGGCTATTACTAGTTTTGGCATTATTAATATCGAATGTTTTTAAATTACCTAGGTGCTGCTTCGCTCACCAAAAATCCACTTGGGGCCAAATCAAGCATCCCCTTCGCCTGTTCATGATCAGCATGTAACCATGGTTGATATTCTGATTCATCCAAAACCACCACTGACCTCTTTTCATCTTCTGGCTTATGAAAATGCTTCATGACCTCATGGCCACCAGCATTAATGGTCAACATTGAAAATGAGAAAATGATCTCACCAGTTTCCTTGTCTACAAAACGTTCCCAGATGGAAGCCAAAGCAGCAGGTTGGCCATCTGATCTTTTGATGCGCCATCGCACAGCTTTGCCAGATTCCCAATTAGGCTCATAAAAGCTTTCCACGATAACTAAACCAAATCGGCGATCCTTCCAGGCACTGCGATAACTGGGCTTTTCGTGAACGGTCTCGCTGCGGGCGTTGTAGGTATGTAATCCGAATTTCTTTTTGTCGGCTGCCCAATGAGGAACAAGTCCAAACTGCGCCAGTTCACAACGAGGTTTTCCGTCATCAAGGTATATAAATGGTGATGAGTAGGTAGGATAAGCCTCCTCACGCCAATGCGAATTAGGTAAGTCACAGCCAAAGTGCTGCTTTACCCAATCGGCATGTTGACCTCTAATTGGCTGAAAGTTGCTGCACATCAATTAGCCCGCTGTACTTTCCTAAAATCCCAAGGCGCCGTAGGTTCTTTGTCTACCCATAACCCTACGTTGGCTGCCTGAGCAGATTCGTGAGCATGGCGATAACTTAACCTGTCATCCATGATCAACTCATTCTGATATTTGCTGTAGAACCATGCCATTCCGCGTTTAATCTGTTCCAGGTTTGCATCCAGTCCATTGATGATGACCTTACCTACCGTGCGCCCATAACGGTCTTGTTTCTGCCAAGCAACGTCTACCTGCTTTCCATAAACCAAATCGGATAACGACTTCTTTGATACGTTGCCAAAGGCCTGTTTCTTTTCCGGTGCATCAATACCGGCCAACCGGATCTTGTGTTGGGTGTTTGTGTTATCTAGAACGGTGATTGTGTCCCCATCTGCAACAGCCACAACGCGACCAGAAAGTGTAGCGGCATGAATTTGAATGAATGACAAAAACATTAATGCACTAATTATTGCCTTAGTAAATTTCATAATTTGACATCAAAAATAAGAACTCTTGGTTCTTCATCGTATTAATTAACTAAGTACCTTTGATATGGTCATAAAGCGATAAAGAGCTGACTTACTAACTCCGGTTGCCAGTTTGATTTCCTCTAAAGTTTTAGTTTTTGTTTCATAAAGTAACTTTGCGGCCTCAAGTTTGTTCTGATCAGTTGGCTTTCTACCACCTTTTCTACCCCTTGCTCTAGCTGATTCTAATCCAGCCTTCGTTCTTTCTCTTATAAGATCACGCTCAAACTCAGCTAAAGATCCCATAATATGAAATAACAGCTTACCTGCCGATGTGCTAGTATCAATTGATTCACTTAACGACTTAAATTCAATTTTACGGCTAGCTAAATCTTTAGTTCTTGCAATCAAGTCTGACATAGACCGACCAAAGCGATCCAGTTTCACGACGACAATAGTATCGCCTTCACGTGCGTAATTGATTGCCTCAAGAAGACCCGGACGATCTGATTTCGCACCCGAGGCTATATCGGTAAAAATCTTGTCGCACCCGGCAGCCTTTAATTTATCCAACTGGGGATCAAGAGTTTGTCCATCGGTTGAGATCCGAGCGTAGCCTATCAACATCAGTTTGCTCCCGTGCGCTTCTCTTCGAAGCCGCCATAAACCATATCCAATAACATCGCTGCCATCGCCTTCTTAACATTGCCTTTGCTTAACACCTGCTCTGACATAGAACGATGGTTCTCATATGCGGAAATGACAGCATCTTCGAATGCTTTCATGAAATCTGGACTGGCACCGAACTGATCTTTTTTATTAGCGGCAGCCTGTTTCTCCAGAGTCACTGATTCCAGCATCTTGTCCCTGATGTGAGTCGCATAATTTATCTTATCGGCATCAGTTAACGACTCACCTTCAAAAAGGTCGTTCATCTGGCTAATAATCTCTTTAAGCATGGCAAGCTTAGGATCCTGCGGAACACGTGATCCAAGATCAGTCATCGGATCCAGCGTACGGTCCTCTCCATCATCAGTTGATAATCCAAGATTGCGGTTACCCAAAGACTTGAGGTTGTGGTGCGTCATCAGGACTTCTGACAGGTCGATCTGTTCCGGCTGAAATCCCTCAGCGATCAATGGCGCCAAATGCTTGAAGAAGATGCTGCGCCGCTCAAGATCCGTGTCGCCATAATCAACAATTTGCGACAGGAAGTCGTAGGCCCGGACAAATCCTGATATGTCCTTGCGGAACAACTCAAGCACTTCAATTGTCTTTTTGTCCTCCGCAAGTTTGGCATCCTTAATTCGAACACGGAAACGCTGCACCGCAGGCGCGATAGCTGCCTGTAAATCTCCCTGCTTCACTTTATCTTTAAAGTAAAGCGTCACAAAGTTACGAACTTCCTGGTCGGTATAAATACCGACTTGATCAAGTTTACCTTGAAGGTCATGAATCAGATTCGGATTAGAGACCCCTGATAGCTGCGCTGTCTCGTGATATTTGCGGAACTCAAGCAGAATATCTTCCTGGTCGTTCACAAAATCCAGGATGAACACATCCGTCTTGCCTGGATAGATTCGGTTTAACCGAGATAAGGTCTGCACAGTGGCCACCCCACCCAGCTTCTTGTCCACATACATACCGCAGAGTAGAGGCTGATCGAATCCAGTCTGGAATTTATTAGCCACCAACATGATCTGGTAATCATCAGTATCAAACGCATCACGCAGATCACGCCCCTTGAGGCCCGGATTCATATTGTGCTCATTGAATGGATTTGGCCCACTTTCCGGATCAACAACTTCACCAGAAAATGCAACCATGGTGGCGACATCACAGTAACCCTGCACCTTGATGTATTCATCAATCGCCAGCTTATAGCGCACGGCTTCCTTACGAGAACCGGTGACGACCATCGCCTTTGCCTTGCCATCCAGACGCCACATAACGTTTGCACGGAAGTGCTCAACAATCACCTGGACTTTCTGGGAGATGTTGTATGGGTGCAGCCTGACCCAGCGCATCAACGATTTCAATGCCTTGCTCTGGTCAACCTGTTCACTATCGTAATCCTGACCGTTATAAGCCAGCTTGAATGCGACTTTGTAAGGTGTGTAATTCTTCAGGACATCAAGAATGAACCCTTCCTCGATTGCCTGGCGCATCGAATAAACATGGAAAGGTTCCGGCAAGCCTGAAAGACCAATACGGCCAAAGAGCTCCATGGTCTTGGCCTTAGGTGTAGCGGTGAAAGCAAAGTAACTGATATTCGACGGTGCGGCACGCCCCGCCATTTCAGCTTCAAGTAGCTCTTCAACATCAATCTCGTCACCATCTTCAATCTCTTTGATCCGTTCAGCTGACAATACCTGTTTCAATTTTTTAGCGGCAGATCCGGTCTGCGACGTGTGAGCTTCATCGGCAATCACAGCAAAGCTTCTGTCAACCAGGCTTCCGTTTTCACGTATAGCATCAAGCACGAATGGGAACGTCTGGATGGTCACGATAATAATGGGTACGCGATCAGTCAGTGCCTTAACTAGCTCCTTAGACTTGGAACCGTGATCGCTAGTAATCCTGGCAACCACACCATGCTTGTGTTCGAACTGATAGATGGCTTCCTGCAGTTGGGCATCCAGAACCGTGCGGTCGGTAATCACAATGACAGAATCAAAGATCTTCTTGTCATTAGCGTCATGCAGGCTTGCAAGCTGGTGCGATGTCCATGCAATGGAATTAGTCTTGCCGGAACCAGCGGAGTGCTGAATCAGATATTTCTTGCCGGCGCCCTCCTCTTTCGCTGCATCCAGAAGCTTAGTCACGACTTCCCACTGATGGAAACGCGGGAAGATCATGGTGAATTTGTCGCGGATGGTGCCATCATCCTGTTCTACGACTTCTTTTTCCAGATGCACGAAGCGACCAATGATATCCAGCCAGGAGTCACGTTGCAGCACGCGTTCAAATAAATAGCTGGTTCGGTATCCATGCTCATTCACAGGATTGCCTTTACCGCCATGATCACCGAGATTAAACGGCAGGAAATAGGTATCCTTACCTTTTAACTGAGTTGTCATGAACACTTCATCCGTAGACGCAGCAAAGTGCACCAGACAACGCTTCTTGAATGCCAGCAGAGGTTCCTCACGTTTGTTAACCGGGTCTTTTACCGGGCGGTCATGCTTGTACTGGTTGATGGCATCCTGAACGGATTGCGTGAAATTAGTCTTGAGTTCTGAAGTTGCTACGGGAATGCCATTCACAAAGAAAACCAGATCAATGCTGTTCTGGTTAGACATGCAGTAATGTACCTGGCGCATCACGCGCAGACGAACCTTGCTGTATTTTTCCAGGATGTCCGGATTCATTTTCTGCGGAGGCTGGAATTGGCACATCTGGAACTTGGCGTTTACGTTCTTGAAACCGTGACGCAGGATAGATAACGATCCATCTTTATCCATGACCTCTGCAAGCCTTTTCAGCAGTGTGCTTTCCGTGCTGCCATTATGCATGGCCTTTAATTTGGCAAACTCGTTTGGCTGGGTATCCTGCAGCCAGCCAATGACATCCTCTGGGAATAAAGCTAACTCGCGGTCGTAACCGATATCGTTTGGCGAATAGAGCCAGCCATTGGATGCAAGGTAATCACAGAAGTCCTGCTCGAAGTTGATTTCGTTATGGATGGCCATTAGGCAGCCTCTCTTACGTCAATTTTTCCGGTAACTGCAGCTGAGATTAATGCGATGCGGTGTTCATTGGCCAGCTCTATGGAACGTTTGGCTTTTTCGATTAGAGAATCAATTTTATTGGTTTGATGATTGATATATTCAGAAATCTTAATTTGTTCATCTTCTGGCGGAAATGGGACCTCAAAACTATTTAAATTTCCTGTAGTTAACTGATTAACCGTAGATGTTAAAAATGATCCAGCTTGAAATTCAAATAAACTTGAATTCAGAATACATGATACATATCTATAATATTCAGTCCGGAATATGGTCATAAACGCACCAAAAGAGAGGCCAGAAGTATTTTCATCAATGGTAATGTTTTTACCAATGAGCTTACGGCTACCATTTCTGGAACAAATTAATATATCCCCAATCTTAGTAATAAGCTTTTCAGGTATCACTTTATTAACAAACACATTATCTTCAAACGATACTGCTCCTTGCTGAATATTTGATGACCTAAGAACTAACGTCCCCTCAGCCACAACCTCATCTGGGGCATAAGTTAACCCAATAATTGCATCACCTAAATACTTTAGACGAGTTATAACCCAGTGAGATGGTACTTCGCCAAGCCAAGCCAAGCCGCTATCCTTCATATTGGCATGCGGATTCAGACCCTTGGTCACCGCATGAGAAATGATAGCCTTTCGCTTTTCCTGGAGGAGTTCGATTAGTTTTTCTTGCTTGGCGATCAGCGTATCCAGCTTGGCTGTTTCGCGGTCGAGGAAGTTAGCGATTGAGCCTTGATCTTTAGGTGTTGGGAAAGTAACAGGCAATGCTTGTACTTTTTCTGCTGTAAAATGAGCAATGGTGGATTTGTTGCACAGAATATCAATGTACCCACCATCTTTAACGGTACTAATCCAATAATAAAGAAACTTATTGCTGTTATCTTTGATAGGCCGAATTCTGTTTATTGAGTTTTGGAAATAACATTCTGCTAATTCAGCATTCCAAATTGCACTCCTACCGACATCCCCCCCTTCACTAACAAGAAGATCTCCATTTTTTAGCAAAAGTGATTCACGCTCGTTAGCGGAAATCCACATCTCTTTAACGTCTGAGGTATCAACACAATTCCACTGAACATTGGCAGCACGAAGATATGGGAGCAAAACATCTGACTCATTTTTTGATTCTGGCTGGAGCATTTTCCCAAGGCTAACCTGATATCCATACTTTAGTGGTGATATCCCCCAATTTTCTGGGATCTCTCCCAGCCATTCAACTTCTGAATCCTTGTATTTAGGATATGGCTTCAGCTTCATGCCGTCACCTCTTGAAGAATCGTCATAATCTCTGCAGACAACTCTTTCAACTCTGCATCAATGACTTCCAATGGTCTTGGCGGAACGTATTTGTAGAAGTGGCGGTTAAACGAAATCTCATACCCAACCTTGGTCTTGTCATGATCAATCCAGGCATCCGGCACATGCGGCAGCACTTCCCTTTCAAAGTAAGCCTGAATATCATCCTTTATGGGTACATTTTCTGTATCGCGTAGCGATGAGTCTGGCTGTGGCTTGCCTTTCAGCTTGCCCTTTTCACCCAGTATCAGATTGTCATTCTCATCTTTTAATGGGCGCTCCACAGTAATAGTTGAATAACCAAAATCTTCGTTATCAAAGATCTTGCTGTGCTCGGTTTCCATGAAGTTGCCATACAGCTCAGTAATTGTATTGATGTCATGCGCTCCCAGCTCTTTACGTTTGGAGCCCAGGGATTTACGCATTTTCTGGTAGAAGTCTGCACCGTTGATCAGTTGGATCTTACCTCTGCGCTCTGGTGACTTGTGATTAGACAGAATCCAGATATATGTAGAGATACCCGTGTTATAGAACATATCGGTCGGCAAGCCTATGATGGCTTCCAAGAGATCATTCTCAATCACCCATTTACGGATTTCGGACTCACCTGAACCAGCACCTCCGGTAAACAACGGTGAGCCGTTGAGCACAATCCCGATTCGTGAACCGCCCTCTTCCGCTGGACGCATCTTGGAGATCAGGTGCAGCAGGAACAAAAGCGAACCATCGGATACTCTGGGAAGGCCAGGACCAAATCGACCGGCAAAGCCTTTTTGTTCATATTCCTTACGAACTACAGCTTCAATCTTTTTCCATTCAACCCCGAATGGAGGATTGGATAGCATGAAGTCAAAGGTTTTACCGACCATGCCATCTTCAGACAGCGTGTTGCCCAGAACTACATTGGAGATATCCTGACCTTTGATCAACATGTCCGCTTTACAGATGGCATAGGATTCCGGATTGAGTTCTTGACCATGCAGCACCAGACGGGATTCAGGATTCATTCTGGTCAGGTATTCTTCAGCAACGGAAAGCATGCCGCCGGTGCCGGCTGTCGGGTCATAGATTTTGCGGACTACGCCCTCACCACTGAGGACTGAATCCTCAGCATTAAAAAGAAGGTTAACCATCAGCTTGATGACTTCACGTGGCGTGAAATGCTCACCAGCGGTTTCATTGGATAGCTCGGCAAATTTACGAATGAGCTCTTCAAACATTGCGCCCATGTCCGCATTACTCACCACATTAGGATGCATATCAATCGCCGAGAACTTCTGGGTAACCATATATAACAGATTTGCTTCACTGAGCCGGTCAACCTGTGCCTGGAAACTGAAGCGCTCGAAGACATCGCGCACGTTTCCTGAAAAGCTGCTTACATAATTCGTGATGTTTGCATGGATATTGGCTGGGTCACCCAAGAGTCCCTGAAAGGTCATCGGTGAGGTGTTATAAAACTGGTATCCGGATTTACGGGTAAGAAAGCTATCCAGCGCCTCTGGCGCCAGGTGTTTATTTTTTTGATACTCGGCCAATACCGCATCTTTGGTTTTCTCAAGAACACAATCAAGTCTGCGCAGGACTGTAAAAGGCAGGATTATTTTTCCGTAATCCGATTGCTTAAAGTCACCCCGAAGAAGATCTGCTACCGACCAGACCAATGAAGACATTGCATTGATATTCATGACTACCTTTTTTATTAATTGTTTTACTGCATAGTGTCAGACTATTTCCCGAATATCAAGTAAAAGATTATTAATGGGAATTAGATTTAGGTAATGAGTTTAGGGAATATTTAAATAAAAAAATCAGGGCAACTTCTACCCTGATCCAAGGATTCCCGTAAACGACCGTTATCGGGAACTTATGGAGTTTAAGAGATAATCTCAAGTGACATACTATGGACTAAGTTAGCTAAATCTAAAATCTTGTTATCTTCTTCTTCAGTCGGCCATGGAGAGATAAGTTTACCGTGCATTACTGCATTGCGAATTTCCTTCCAACTATTAACTTGACTAGCAGTCACGATACCTGCATCGCGAAACCTCACAAGCAATCTGGTTGGTGTAATCTCTTTTGTTTGTTTAACAGAATTAATAGCATAACCACTCATTTTTTTGCAGCCTGACCACTCTGATATATGCTTACATAGACTCTCAATTTCATCTTCATTAATATCTTTCCGAAACTCCCCTGGTTGTATCAGTAGCCTAGCCTGCCCCTCAACTATACTAGCCAGAGTTAAAGCCACAACCCACCGACTTCCATGGGTGGCTTGTATGAGCTCTTCATAAAATCGAGTAAGTGAATTTGCTTCAAAATTTTGATGTCCATTCTTATCACGTGTCTGTGCTATGTACGTCAGTATTTGGCCATATAAATCCCAAAAATTTTCCTGACTATTGGATATGCCATTTCCTACCTTACTCCATAGTGCGGCATACAATGCTTTATTTGCATAGCTATGCGTTCTCCTTATGGAGATCATAACGCGACCGTCTTTAAAATTTCTCGCTACAAGTCGAGGATACAAAAGTTGTCCAAATATAATCCGAAAAGGTTCTGCAAGCCAATTCTCAGCATAGGGGTGTTCGAACGAAGAAGAGGTTTGTGCTATTACAGTCAATATTGATGTAGATGGTTCGAAGTCAAACTTAATCTTAGTATTTAAAATCTCCAATGTACGTTCTCGAGAAACTGGATCGCCTTGTCTTTGGCGAGAAAACATCACCTGTTTCATGACTTGAGCAATTGGACTGTGTAATGGAATTTCAAATACATTTTCAACTGAACTTTCTGGATCACCCAATTGCATTTGATCACAAGTCATACCAGTGACTTTACCAACAAGAACCCATTCATCACCTTCATATGCTTTAAATTCAGGACTTGTCCAACCTAGCATCCAATTAGCGCCTTCAGAATCTACACCCCGGAGACGGAACTGCTCAAATGTGTCATATGGATTATCCTGAGATCCACGTAACTTTTTCATTACAATAGCAGGATCTTTGGAACGCCCTCGTAAGGTATATTCAAAACAGGATGATGAAGACATTCTCACTTCGCCAAATCCTTCCAAGACAGTAGGCTCAAAGTCCCTACCACTATCAAGTGATAACTGCGGGAAAAATATAGCCTTAGAGTGATTTTCTAGTAGATATAAATAATTATCTAAAGATGCCATTAAGTGTCCCTCTTCGTGTGTTTAGCGAACAGCTAGTTGTTAAGAGTTATTCTTACTAAAAACTTGTTCATTTTGTTATCCGTAAATCAATGTTTGTTGAATACCGTTTATGAGACAAAACTAATAAAGTCAGAGACTTATATATCACCAACCACAATATGTTGTTAATAAACACGCAATTAATTCACGTCTTTGAGCGTCAAGAATTGATAAATCACCAATACTCTTTACTTTCGCAATTGAACTTAAATCTCCACCTTTAATATCATTATAAAAGCTTACCATTGAAGCAATAAAAGCAGCCTCACCTCTACTCATTAACCTTATCTTATTTTCTATTCTCAAAACAGAAGGTTCTAAATCCCATTTTGTTGCTGCCGACTCAAAGCTTTGCTTTGTTCCGTCTCCAAAATACTCTATGCCAGCAATTTCCACACACTGTTTCCAGCATTCAAAAAAATTATGTTCACGATTTATTTGTTGATTACGTAAATTTTTTAGATCATCAGTAGTTAATTTCAATACTACATTCCCACTTGCAATTTCCATCAAATATTCCCTTCATACATGACTATTAATAAAATAAAGAACTAGATATGTTTCATCCTTGAAACATATCTACTAGCGTTTCATTGATGAAACAAATCTAGTAGTGTTTCATCAGTAAAACACTTCGTATTAGCGTTTCATAGATGAAACATTATTCTGCTGCCTTTTTATAAACTTCTTCTAATGATGCTCTGAAAGGAGTTTTTGATTTTGCTGCTCTTACTAATTTTTTAGGTTTTTGTTCCTTATTTTCACCTTCTTTGTCTTTAGGGATTTCAATTTTTTTCCTAAATTTCTTCGTCTTTTCATCAAAAATAAATTCTAATGTAGGAATTATTTCAACTTCCATAAATATTTTTCTTATATTTTCATCAGGACTTTGCAGTGCAGATTTAATTTTTTGTACTCGCTCTCTCAATTTTTGTGGAACATAGTCAAGAACTATCGTGCTGACTAATTTTTCTTCATTTTTTATTGATAGTTGCTCACATGCAATATATGTTTGGCCTCTTGTTCCTGAATGCTTATGTATTACTTTCAGAAGTTTATGTTCTATCAACACTTGAATTGCACGTAATACAGTTGCCGGAGAAAATCCTGTTAGCTGTGCAATTTTTCTCATTCCTGGATAGGCTTTGCCAGTTCCAAAGTCTGCATAAGATTTAATGACGGTTAGGACAACGAAAGCATTTGCACCTATTTTGGCGAGGGTTCCACTTCTAACTATGTCATTTTGGCAACTAACAAACGTAGTATCAGCCGCCAATAATAAATCGATACTCATTAATCAGTTACTCTACTCAAAGTATAAAAGCCAATAAAAATTTATATGGCTTCAAAATCAGGCTTCTTCTGTTAACCATCGCTGATTATTCGAAATCCAGATCTAAGCAACGCTTACGCAGCAACTCAACATTGATTAGGCTATATTTTCCAATCTGCACCGTTGGCAAATAACCCTTGTTCACAAAACCAATAATTACGCCAATAGGCAGACCTGTCATTTCAGCAAAACGCTCTCTTGAAGCGACAGGATGGCTCATCGATGGCAATAATTTAACTACTTCTTTTTCATTCTTATTGTGTGGCATAATAACCTTAAATATTGTATTATGTGAATTGTACAGTTCACATAATACAATATTGTTGAATGAATGCAAGCTATTGAAAGAAAATTATGAATTTATTGCCAATAAACAAGGAAGTAAGCGAAAGACTCAGAGAATTCATAAAACAGCGCTTTCCTGCAAGAGGTCGATTCAAAGAGCTTGAGGCTAAAAGTGGAATTGGAGTAAATCGATGGCAAAATTTTTTCTATGGAAAACAAGAAGCAACCCAAGAGTTGCTTCAATTCTGGGTAAGAAATTTTGAAGATGAACTTTATCCCAATGGAGTTGAGTCACTTCCAGAACCTTACCCAAGCGATGACCCCATTAGCAATAGACTTAGATTGTTAATATCTCAAAGATATCCAGAAAGAGGTCGATTTGCCCTAATGGAAGCAGATTCTGGAATTTCATTGAGCAAGTGGAAAAGTTTATTTTATAAAAAACAAAATGCATCTCAAGAAATAATGGACTTTTGGTGTAAGAATTACCCAGATTCCAAGAATTGGCTTTTGACTGGGAAATATTCTACCGATGAAGATGAATATCCTTTCATGGCACCTGCACCAAACGATAAATCATTAAATATTGGAGATCGCTTAGTATGGGTGATTAGAGAGTACGCCTCACCACACGGTGAAGACTTATATCAATATCTTTTTGAAAAATCTCAAGGCCAAATAAGTATAGATGATTGGTCAAAAGTTATTCAAAAGAAAATTGAACCAACAATACAAATGCTGGAATTCATATGCAAAATCAGTCCAAAGTTTACGTTATGGCTTCTAACAGGCAAAGTTATTGAAGAACCCCAAGTAGATCCAGACGATAAGGAGTCTATTAATAGATGGAGCCAATATATAGAGAATCGCACAATCTCTCCTGAAGAGGCAGCGAGAATTATTGAACTGACTAAGGCTTCTGGATCTAGATAATGACTATCAAGCAAAATAAAACAGGATGGCAAGTTGATATTCAACCAGGCGGAAGATCTGGAAAACGCATAAAAAAGACTTTCCCCACAAAATCTGAAGCAATCGCATGGGAACGCTACGTACAAGGCAAAGTTTTAGAGTCGCCAGATTGGCTTCCAGCAAAAAAGGACTCACGTTTATTATCGGATTTAATAGAGCTGTGGTATGAAAATCACGGTGCTGAACTACGTGATGGAATAGGAAGAAAAAGAATTTTATTAGCCATGTGCGATTCAATGGGTAGTCCACAAGCTGACAAATTCACTCCTGATCAATTTGCCACCTACCGAATGAAAAGAATTAGTAGCGGTATAAAACCAAGCACAATGAATCGTGAACAGGCTTATCTCAGAGCTGTGTTTAATGAATCGATAAGACTAGGCCATTGGAAAAAAGATAACCCTCTTAGCAAATTAAGAGCCTTCAAAGTTCAAGAAAAAGAGCTTTCTTATTTAACACTAGATCAGATTAAAGTCTTATTAAAGAGACTATCTATTTCAAAAAATATTCATGTGAATCTTGTTAGTCAAATATGCTTAGCTACAGGAGCCCGCTGGGGTGAGGCTGAAACATTAAATATTTCCCAAGTGCGTGATGGACTAATTCAGTTTGTAAAAACAAAATCTAGTAAGGGTAGATCTGTACCGATTTCAAATGAGCTAGAAAATAGCCTATTAGAGCACCATCAGAAATATGGAATAGGGGAAAGAGTCTTCGTGAGTGCTTATTATGCGTTTAGAGAGGCTATTGAACAAACGCAGCTTAAACTTTCAGTTGGACAACTGACACATATTCTACGCCACACATTTGCAAGTCACTTTATGATGAATGGTGGCAATATAATTGCCTTACAAAAGATACTAGGTCACCATAGTCTTACAATGACAATGAGATATGCCCACCTATCACCAGAGCATCTTCAAGAAACACGTCAACTCAATCCTTTAGCAAGATTAAATCTCGGTTGAACTTTTGTTGAGCCTTTATAATAAAAAAGGGTTAGCTGTTAAGCTAACCCTTTGATTTTATGGTGGCCCCCCTGTGAGTCGAACACAGCACCAACGGATTATGAGTCCTTACCAACAAGTTACTTTAAATAACAATATATTACTATTCAATAGGTTAGGTTCTATTACACAACTTTATCCGATCAATATATAACAACGCCGTTGAACCTTTGTTGTACTTGTTAATGACTAAGACTTAACTTCTTAAACCAAGAGCACGCAGCCATGCATCTACCTGACCGAAAGCATCCTGCTGCCATTGCTCTGGAGTACGGCCACTGAGTGCATTGGTTTCCTCTACGAATCTACGCACGCATGTTGGACCAAAGCCATCAAAAGTATCAAACTTATCAGCAATAAATTTGTAGCCTACTAAGGCACTATCAACCTCTAATAATGGACGACAATCATCTGCAAGAACATCTAGTCCTCCTGGATAATTGCGAACGCAATAATAAATATCATAAGCATCCTTCTGCTTATATCTTCCATTAACTGCATGCCCCTTCATTGCGAGAAGAGCAGGTATCGAACATACTGCAATTTCAACACGATTCCTACCACCTCCCGGCATTGGTCCGTCTATTGCCACCATTTTGTAAAATATCGTTGCTAAGTCTGCACCATCAGCCCTCTGTACTGCAAAGTCACTAATTAAAGGGGGCACATTCTTGATAATTTCAGCATCACGTGGCATCAAAAAGTCCACAACTATGTCAATCGCAGCACCACCATCTTGAGTAGGAGTCTGCCTGACCAGCTGAAATCGTCGCAAGTCTTGACTTTGGTTGTAACCATGCTTTTGAAGCTCCTCTATAAGTAATGCATACTCACCATCACCTAATGCTTCCGCATGCAGACTAATATCCACGTCTACAGTGCCAACATGTGGCATTTCTTCATTATCTAAAAGCAACCAAGGGACTGCTCCACCTACAATTGCAAATTTGCCTTTAAAGCTACCAAGAATCTGGCCAATTTCTATAAGTACAGTTTTGACAGCCCTCGTCATCCGATCGTCATAATCGGCTGCAGTCTGTGGTTCAGCTTGAGTCATTTCAGCCATGTTAATTTTTCTCGTCTCAAATGATCGGCAGATTCCCGCCCTCTTTCACCGGCATTGGCAAGATCAAGATAAGTTTGTATAAGATCTGTACAGATTACTCCAGGCGCTGGCTCCTCTGAATCACGCAAGAAATCCAAATCTTTCAGCACAGTAATTACCACATTTTCGCCTTTAGAAACTGATGAAAGATTTAATGCAGACTGCAATCGTTCAAGACCAACCTGGTTTGCATAAAAATACTGGGCACCTGTTCGACCATAAGGTGCGTACCATTGTGCTGCCGAAAAAGATGCAAACATTGCAAGACCATCATTATCGTTCGAGCTTAACACACGTCTTGAGGCTTCTTCAAATTGATTGCCATGTAGCGCTGTATAGAAAGACATACGTTTTCCAGCTGGTGGCACATAGTCATCACGCCATGCATTCAGAAGTGCATCTGGTTCTGACAAATAGATACCTTTATCAGTTACTTTCGCCCACTCGCGATCTAAGAGACCAACACGTACATTACTTATATGGCCAACACTCACATTGGCGGCCTTAGCAAGTTCTGTAACTAGCCATGTTTTATTTGGGTTGCGCAGCATTATGCGTAGGACTTGTGCAGACTTCGGCTTAAATAGAGATCTGAGTTCTCTTCGATCTGCAGCTGGTTTATTGGTAACTTGCTTCTCTATAAATATATTATCGAAAAACAAATATGCATTACCCTCAAAATCGAAAAAGCTGACACCTTGCTCACGACATAGTGCTTGTGCATCCTGAGACAAATACGGAGCAATTAACACAGGTATTACACTTTGATTATTACGCGCCATGAAATCGTGAAGTTGTAATATAGCTTGACGGACATATCTTGGTTGCCCAGAAGACTTGACCTCACAAGCTAATGTGTGGCGCTTACCAAACACATCAAGATTCATCACTATGTCTATGTCCATAACAACTCCACGAACATTGTACTCAATACCTAATAGCCTTATTATCGGCACTTGGCTTAACTGGGAACGAAGCAATTCTAATGCATCGTGTTCTAGTTTATTAATTGATTCATTTGATTTCAGCATTCGTTGAAATTACCATTTTCAGTGAAATAGTCAAGTAATATTTCACTATATATGTAAATTTCAGCAAATGCTGAAATTAGGCACAGACATGAAATTAGAAAGTTTTCATACATAGCTGAATAATCCAGATATTCAAATATCAACTATAAGGTGTTTTTAATTCCTAATTTTTAGATAAGAAATTTAAGCTGCTAAGCAACCTATTTTTAAATTATCTTGAGTATTCCTGTACAAAAGTGCCACTCAATATTGCAGGATATGCAGATATTCATGATCTGAAATTATTTCAAATATGCCACTTGCTATGGTATTGAAAAAGCCACTGCTTTTAATTCTTTAGCGGCCGTAAAATCCGCCAAACTGCCATTTGTTGTATCAGTAAATTGATATCATCCGTCAAAGTTGATACAGTGAATCATGGAAGATAAATTAAATAAACTAATAATTAGATCTGCAGAGTTTCACCAAGCCATTTCAGCAATATTATCCCAAGCAAAAACTCCTCCACTTCCAAGATGCCGATTGTCTGTGGCAATGGCTGGCATATCAATAGAGCATGCGGACAGCATAAGAATGCTCGTATATTCAAAGAATTTCACATCAGCTATGGCCTTACTTAGGATTCAGTTTGAAACAACCGCGCGTAGTATTTGGTTATTCTATGCCGCAGATGACGAATACATCACAAAGCACGACACTTCACTGACGGCTGAGAATGATGGATACTCAGACGGTCCAGATATTACCAAAATGCTAAGAGATTTTGATGTAAAACCTAACGTTCCTAAGCAAGCCAGTGCACTTCTAACAGAATTTAAATCACAGTCGTGGCGGGCATTAGGTTCATATATTCATGGTGGCAAGCACCCTTTAAAAAGAAAACAAGACGGCTATCCTATCCACTTACTAACAGCTGTATTACAGCAATCAACTGGATTATTGCTGATGGCTGCTATGACAGTAATCGCGATGACTGGCGACCAGAAGCTGGGTGATAGTTACTGGAACTTACAAAATGAATTTAAGGATTGTTTAGCGCCTTATATTCCGAAACCAGCTTAATAAATATTTCGTAATTACACACTCATTCCACGCTACTGGAATCATGACAATTCACTCAGCATGTTAAGCATATAATAACCTCAAGACAAGAATGGAAACGGAAATGAATGCTCAACATATAGGGACTAGCTTAGACAGTTTTTTGGCAGAAGAGGATTTGCTAGAAGGCGCTTCAGTTATTGCAATAAAACGTACGATTGTTTGGCAAATAAAAAAGGAAATGGAACTGCAGAATATTACAAAAACAAATCTGGCCAAAAGAATAAAAACCAGCCGTAATGCTGTTAACAGATTACTGGATGACACTAATACTTATCTAACTCTAACAATGCTGGTCAAAGCAGCCGTTGCCCTTAATAAAACAATTAGAATAGAACTAACCAACTGATAGTGTCATCAGAATTACATTCACATTAGGCAGCTAAATCCGCAAAGCGGACTGTTAACTAGTCGAATAAGGCGCAAGCACCCATAACAAAATTAAAAGAAAAACCGTAATCACAGCTTTCAAAAATAGCACAATAAGCGGCTGAGTGCTTGTCGCACTTGACGCAAAAGTTAGGTTTGTTTACATTTTTTGTTTAATATACTACTATAGTACCGCACCCCTCAGTTCTCGCGCTCACTGTGAGCAATTACAGTGTTCTTGTTTGGCTTAACCACCACGTAGGGACAGGATATGTGAAGAGGGAGGGGTTGCAACCTGTACACTTTTCGGTTTTCTGTACACACTCTCAAGTCTTAATGATTGCTCAACGGACTTTCTTAACATACCTTCTTGAAGCCAGTTTTTACTATATACAATAGTTTCATCTAATCTAACGTAAACAGAGCATAACCCTTTATCATTAAATTTAACATTCCGATAAACTGCTAAAACTTTACGCTCTACAATTATTTCTCCATTAATATCTTTTTCTATTTGCGATAGTGTTTGAATTTGGTGTGGAATCGCAGATAAGAACTGCTTTACATATGGCAATATTAACAAACTTGTTTGTATGTGTGATTTGTTTCTGCCATCTCTAGTTAAATGCCGCCAAGCATAGTTGGATATATTTACACGTCCGAGAGGACACTCAAAAATCCCGCGATGTTTAAAATATCTATCTTTAGCCCAATTTCTAGTATCAGTTGTATCTTTTAAGTCCCGAACTGTTATGAATCCTATTCCGCCTTTTTTTGCGGAAGCCCAATAAACCAATCTTTCTATTTCATATATAGCGGCTGGCGTAAGTTGATGACTTTTGCTAATGTGTAGCGGTTTTAATGCTGTATTCTTGCAGAAAAACTTCCAATAAACCTCAGGCTCATTTTTTTTTGGATTGACCCAAAGAAATATTACCTGTTGATTCGTAGCTTTCCACTTCAACATGTGTTCAATATCAATATTTCGAATAGACCATTCTGATTTTGTTTTTAACCACTCAGCATAGGAGTCTCCTGTTTTAACTTGAACACCAAGTTGTCTATACGACTTTTCCCCCCACAATGTCTGATATTTTAATTGTAAATCTAAAGCACCAATACCTTCGCCTCTCAAAGTCTCTTTTTGGCATTCTCCTTTAAAGAGCATTGCCAGCCTACTTGAGGCTAAATTTTCTCCATTAATGTCAATTATGCGCATATTTTAAAAATCTAACGTTTGAATTAACCGGCTGGCGCGGCTTTATCGCGCCAGCCCGTGTTGAATGATGGGTTAGGCCTAGACCTGCCGTGTCTCAATGACATTACCGTCTTTATCGATAAGTGAAATTTTCAAACTCTCCTCAATGCTGACATTGATGGTGTCCGATAAGCCTACACATATCTTGTTCAGAAACTGAAGCACGTAATCTGTTTTTGTGCAGTCTTCGTTGAGGCAAACGGTATGAACGCCAGTATGGGTTGCAACCTTTTTGGCCCCCTCTTGAAATCCCAGTGGGGTGACAATGATTCCTCCAGAAGCACCAGTATCCAAAATGCGGAAAGCCAAGCCAGCCAGAATCTCTTGGCTAACTTTGCTTGTCGTGTACCGCTTGCACTCGACTATTACAAAGGTTTGACCATCTTCGGAATATCCCTTGGCGTCAATTTCCCACTTGGTGCCACTGGCTCCAGGTACAACTTGTTTTCCATCAACTTTCCCTAAACCAAAGTCATTTGCGAAAACGTTCAGCAAGTGAGCAGCGACATCTTCATATGATTCCCAAGTCTTGTCCGGCATCATAATTTCCTTGAGGCCTAACAGTAATTATAGAGACCCATGGGTCCGTATATTATTATTTTTAGTTTCAGATAACATGGCTGGAACCCCTTGTCTTTTCTTGGTTTTGTTGTTTCTCAGTCTCTATCTTGAACTATTAATATAGAGACGCAGCCCGATTGGTTTGATTGTAATCGAATAACTCAACTATAGGTAATTTACCACTATTATTAATGAGCGTTTTGGATAGGTTATGAAATTACCACGCTAAATCTGTGCGGCAGCTTTGTCCGCAAATATGCCTAAGACGTGTTAATTCGCAAAGCAGACATTCCACTTCGTCCTATGTCTAATTAGAAACAGTTAATAAAAGGCGCCAAATATTATTTCTACTTTTCATCTTCCAAAGAGCGTCTAAGTAATTGCTAAGTATTTTTTTTAGGCGTAAAGTTGTCATGTGAAGACAAAAATAATTAAATTCATTACGCTATTTATTATGCTGATATGCCTGCCTTTAGAAGGTATGGCAGCAGTAGCTATGTCTAATTGCCAGATGCACGACCCTCACCAAATGACAGTTAGTGCTGATATGAGCAGTATGGATGATATGGCGCACTGCGATCACCATGACACTGCAAAACCTGCTAAAAATGTAACATGTGACAAGTGTCTACCTTGCCATTTAAGTGTTGCTCAGGCAATTATTCCATTTAACACCCCTCTGGAGTTTAGTGGTGCATTACCCATGTACTCCACTGAAATCACTGAAGTTCCAGATACCGTTCCACCTTCACTTTTTCATCCCCCCAGACAAACCTTCGCATAGTGCCGAAGGTCGTCTTGCTTTAAACGGCTCTTGAACTTAGATACTTATCTGAGTACTTGATCGCAACCAACACACTTCTATTTCCTCGGCACGTAATCCCGACGGTGGTTTTATATCCGTTCGAGGTTTAGCGTATGCCTTTTTACGCCTATATACATACTCGCACGACAGCTGAACCACCTCTACAGAAATTGTAATGCGGGAGTTAAATGCTTTTGTCTTAACAGAAAAATTATCTGGACTTATGACATAGACATTTCTCTACGGAATTACAGTGCATTGATATCTACTAGGAGTTTTACCATGAAGAATCAAACCATTTATAAAATGATTGCCACACTTGCTGTCTGTAGCATCGGCTTTCTCTCCCTGTCCGCAATTGCAGCCCAGGATGAATTTCAAAGACAGATGACTCAGAAAGTTATGCAAGCCAAGCAAAAGCTTAAAGCAGCAGAGGCTGCCAAAGGCACTGAGCGTAATAAGCTAATGGGAGAACACATGAAAATGATGCATGACAATATGGGAAAAATGCAGGCGATGAAACCTAAGTCAGGCATGACCATGCAGCAACATGAAGAGTGGATCAGCGAGCATCAGAAACTCATGGATGAAATGATGAGCCAGATGATGGATGAGCACCACATGATGATGGATATGGGCGGCATGGCTAAAGGGGCAGGTGAAATGGACTGTATGTCCAAAGGATCTGACGACGCACACAAGCATTAATTAGTGATCAGGGCGGGCAACGTCCCGCCCTAATCCAATCAATCATTAAAGGATAAAGAAATGAAAAAGTTATTAATTTGCATGTTCGTAGCAGTATTGAGCATCGCTGCTGCTCCGGTTTACGCCAACGATGCCCACCATCAGGCTGCAGATAATCAAAAGAGTTATTCGGCAAAAGGTGAAGTAGTTGCCGTGGACAGTGCTTTAAGCAAGGTTAAATTGAAGCATGACGCTGTTCCGGAGCTTAAATGGCCTGGCATGACCATGTTTTTTAACGTTGCTGACAAGACTCTGCTGGACACAGTAAAGATCGGTGACCAAGTGGAATTTGAGTTCGTTAAAGTCGAAGGCGGCGGTCCATTGATTACAAAAATCAAACCGCTTAAATAAGGCATCCTGGCTATCCATATCTAAACGAGATAGCCGTTGAGATGAACACAGGTAAGAGAATGAATACAAATAATTCAAAAATAATGCTCGCCTTGTCTTTGACAGCACTGATGTTGCCGGGGCTTTCCTGGGCGGAAGAAACCTCTTCCGGCAATTCTATTGGTGCCAATGTACAGGAATTACTGAGCTGGGCAGACGCACACAACCCTGAACTTGCGGCAATGCGCTATGAAACTGATGCAGCAAGAGAGCGAATCTCACCTGCGGGCGCGCTGCCTGATCCTCTGCTGCGCGTTGAGTTTCAGGACTTTGCAGGCCGGGATGCGCCGGATGGCTTTAATCCTTTCCCGGGTAAAGGCAATGGAACTAAATACACGTTAATGCAGAGCATTCCACTTTGGGGCAAGCGTGACTTACGTAAGGAAGTAGCTACGGCACAGCTTGAACAGTTTAAAGGACGCAGGCTAATCAGTGTTGCCGAAACCCACGCCCGGATCAAAAACGCTTATGCCCAGTATTTCCAGACTGTTGGCCTGAAGAAGCTTAACGAGGACATCTTAACCTTGCTAGGCGATCTTGAATCGGTCACTCGCGTTCGTTATGCCAGTGGTTTAGTGCCGCAGCAAGATGCGATTCGCGCTCAAGTTGAAAAGACCACCTTGCAGTCTGAGATTATTAGCCTGGAATCCGAACAGCAACAGGCCAAGGCGCGCCTTAACGCGATACTGGGGCGTACACAGAATGCGCCGCTTTCTGCAGTACCAGAGTTGCGTCGTCTGCCGCCAGAAAAGCTGGATACAGCGGCCTTGCAGCAAAAGGTAGTACGAAATAATCCGCTGCTTGCTACACAATCAGCACAAATATCAGCGGCAGATGCTAACAAGCGATTGGTAGAAAAGAATAGATACCCGGATCTAACGCTAGGCATTGCGCCTACGCAACGTGGTAGCGCTATCAGTAGCTGGGAGGCCATGGTAGAGGTAAACATTCCTATTCGATTTGACACCCGACGCTCTCAGGAGAGTGAGGCCACCGCCATGCTGGATGCAGCCAAAGAGCGCCGTGACGGAGTAGAGAATCAGGTGATAGGAGAGCTGCAGGAAAACCTGGTCGCTTTCGAGGCCGCAGAAAAACAA
>Ga0208758_100116_pt1 | contig 40880 bp, 36 predicted proteins | sample LakWasM116_HOW13_2_FD_183930 | JGI IMG/M metagenome (GOLD analysis project Ga0208758, IMG submission 183930) | Freshwater sediment methanotrophic microbial communities from Lake Washington under simulated oxygen tension - Sediment Metagenome... | ecosystem: Environmental > Aquatic > Freshwater >...
GAAAATGCCTTTTAAAATAAAAACATATCTGTATCGCATGCACCAGTTTGATAGCAATATGTGCGTGGCATTCAACCATACCAGCCAGTACCGGATGATACGTGACAGCTTCAGGCTGGTGAGCCGTCTTGGCGATGGTGTGTTCTGGTATGGCCTGATGTTTTCGATACTGGTGCTCAAGGGCAGTGATGGCCTGCTGCCCGTGCTGCATATGGCCGTTGCCGGTTTGTGCGGTACCTTGCTTTATAAATGGCTGAAAGCCAAGACCCTGCGTCCGCGGCCATATCAGGTGCGACAGGAAATTAACATGGCGGCGATGCCTCTGGATAAGTTCAGCTTTCCATCCGGCCATACGCTGCATGCGGTTTTATTCAGCGTGATCGCGCTTAACTACTATCCTCAGTTATCGGTGATATTGCTGCCGTTTACATTCATGGTGGGCTTGTCTCGCGTGGTGCTCGGGCTGCACTATCCCAGCGATGTTGTCGCTGGAGCGTTGATCGGCTCCACGGTTGCCGGTTTGTCTTTCCTGCTTGTGCCTGTGTTTTTGTAAGAGCCGTGTTTTGCCTTTCATGATCCAAGTTTTATTCTTGCTGTCATATTCATGAAACTGTCATAAAGCTTGCCTATATTGGCTGTGTTAAATGGTGAGGCCAGGTTCGAATGAAAATTCTATATATCTCAGATGTTTATTTCCCGCGTATCAATGGTGTTTCTACCTCCATACGTACTTTTGTTAAACAGATGCAAAGCCTGGGGCATGAGGTGCATCTGATCGCGCCGGATTATGCGGCCGCTACCGAAGATGAGGGCTGGATTAAACGCATTCCTGCGCATAATATCTATTTTGATCCTGAAGATAAATTAATGAAGTGGAGTGCGGCGATGCAGAAGTTGCCAGAGCTGCGCCGCGAAAACTACGACCTGATCCATGTGCATACGCCTTTTGTTGCGCATTACCTGGGGCTCAGGCTTGCGCGCGAATTGAATGTGCCTTGCGTTGAAACCTACCATACCTTCTTTGAAGATTATCTGCACCATTACCTGCCGTGGATTCCAAAGCTGATGGCACGCGGTATTGCGCGCATGATTTCAAAACGGCAGTGCAATGCAGTGGATGCGATCGTTGCGCCATCAGCGCCAATGCTGAGTGTGTTGCGTGCGTATGGCGTAAAAGCGGCTGCTGAAGTGATCGCTACAGGGCTGCAGGAACATAGCTTCACAGAGGCGGATGGAGAAGCTTTCAGGCTCAAGTATGGCATTCCCCTGGATCGTCCGATGTTATTGTTTGTCGGACGGGTGGCCTTTGAAAAGAATATCGGCTTTTTACTTGAGATGACGAAAGTGCTGCTTGAACGGCATCCGCAAGCGCTGTTGGTGGTAGCCGGGCAAGGACCCGCCGAAAAAAGCCTGCATCAGCAGGCCAAAGCGCTGGCACTGGATAACAATATAAAATTTATCGGCTACCTTGACCGCAACACGGAGCTGAATGCGTGCTATCAGGCTGCCGATATATTCGTGTTCTCCTCAAAAAGCGAGACACAAGGATTGGTATTGCTTGAAGCCATGGCGCAAGGTACACCGGTGGTTGCGATTGCCGAACTGGGAACGGCTTCAATCCTGGTGGAAGGACAAGGCGCCTTGATCGCGCCGGATCATATCGAAGGTTTTGCCGAGAAGGTGCACCAGCTGCTGCAATATCCGCAAGACCGCTATGAACTAGGCAAGGCGGCACTGGTTTATGCAAGCGAGAATTGGACTGCAAAATTGCAGGCAGAGCGCATGCTGAATTTTTATCACCATCTTAAAAGCGGCCAGCAGGAGAATAAGCAGCAGATGCGGTTTGCGGCATCCCTGGCCAGGAGTAAGCAGGTGAACGTCGAGTTCTGAGCGTTCTGGCATCTGTAAACAGCTTCGCTTGTATAGTCTGCTCATAGGCGAGTATAGTGAACGTATCGAAGTCAATCGCTTTGGCACACGCGTAAGGAGGGAGTTATGTCTGTCCATGTTCAGGCTATCAAGGCGCTCACGCCTGCTGATTACCTCATGATTGAAAAAGAACATCGGCTGCTGGAGAAGTTCCTGACCGACCTCAGGGATGCCTGCGCTTGCAGCAAGCAGGAAAAACTGCCGGACTGCAGTCGTTGTGATTACGAAAAGCAGACCTCGTGCCAAGGGCGCCTGCCATCGTTCCTGTATTATGTGATTGACCTTGCGGCTGACCATTTTGATCATGAAGAAGCCATTATGTTAAAGCGGCCCCATGTGACGGAAGATTATGAGTATTACCGTATGCACAAGCTTGCCCACGCCGAGATCATGCATAAGCTGAATGCACTGGTCGATGAATGCTTTGCGCTGGATCGTGAGGCCAATACTGCCGAAATCTATATCCGTTTTTACCAAAAGCTTTCGGGCATGTTTGAAGAACATGACCGGTCTTTTGATGACCCTTTTATTCTGTCGACTAAAACCTGACACACGGCCCTGTAATTTAAGGATCAGGCGGCGCTAATTGAGGTTGCTCCAGGAGAGCGGGTCGAATGGCCGGCTCTGGCGCCTGAGTTCATAATATAAGCCGTTAGTTTCATTGCCGCCGCTATTGCCGACATAGGCAATAGCATCACCGCCGCGCACGCTGTCGCCGGCCTGTTTCAGAATAGCCTGGTTATTGCCATACAGGCTCATATAGCCGTCACCGTGGTCTACGATAATCAGGTTGCCGAACCCCCTTAACCAGTCGGAAAAAACAACACGGCCACTTGCCACAGACCTTACTTCCGCGCCTTCATTGGCTTTGATGAACAGGCCTTTCCATGAAATGCCGCTATCCGCACGGTTGGCGCCAAACCTGTTCGTCACATCGCCGCGCACCGGCAGCCTGAGTTTGCCTTTGAGCGCAGCAAAGTTGATGCCGGACAAAGCATCAGTAGGCAATGCGTCGTTACTTGCCACGACTTGATTGGCGGGCGTGCTGCTTTCACTGGAAGCCGTTGCAGGCGATTGGCTGTTTTTCCTGGCCTGGCTGTTCCTGGCAGGCTTCGGTTTGGGCGGAGCGGCCTTTGCCAGGCGTTCAACCAGTTGAGCCAACCGTTTTTCGTCGCGACTCAACTTTTTGATCTCATCGCGCTGGCTCGCAATCTGCTGCGAAAGTGATTTAACCACTTTTGATTTTTCTGATTTCTGTTGCTGAAGCTCGCGGCGCTCTTCAATCTGCCTGTTCTTAAGTTCAGCGACTTCCTGCAAGGCAGCAGCGGTTTCTGCATTAAGCCTGCTGATCTTTGTCAGGTTGTCCTGCATCTGTCTGATGGTTTCAGCGCGTGCTTTTGCGATATATGAAAAATAGTGCACGTCGCGTGCGATCTGGCTGGGCTTTTCACTTTGCAGAATCATGCGCAGATAGCTTTGCTGGCCATATACATATTGCTGGTAAAGCTGGCCGCTCAGTAATTTCTGTTGCTGTGCCAGCGCCTGGTTGGTAGCATTTGAGTCAGCCTGCAGGTTGTTCAGCAGCTTCTTGTTTTCCTGCTGGCGCTGATTGATTTCATAGAGTTTCTTATTGGCCTCGCTAATGGCAATTTCACTTTCCTTCAAGGCGTCGGCAGCGTCTTTGTGCGCCTCCTGTGAGCTGTTAAGCTCTTTTTTGAGTGATTCCAGGCGTTCATGCACATCGCTTAATGCGCGCTTGGTCTGTTCAGGTTTCTTTTCTGCCATCGTCAGCGGCGCATACAGCAGGGCTGCGGCCATCAAGGCCGCACAGGCTGCTGCTTGTAACAGAGGGTATCGCTTCATTGTGATTGGTATTGTGAATCGCCCGGCTTGGAATCAGTTTTTGAGCTGTAACAGATTCTTGCCCGTCATTTCGGCTGGCTGGCTCAGTCCCATCATGTGCAGCAGGGTGGGGGCAAGGTCAGATAATGCGCCGTTGTCATTCAGGACGGCTTTCCTGCCGATGTACATGAGCGGGACAAGGTTGGTGGTGTGCTGGGTGTGTGGCTGGTGGTTGGCAGGGTCATACATCTGCTCTGCATTGCCGTGGTCTGCCGTGATCAGCACTTCGCCGCCTATGCTCTGCATTGCATTCACTACGCGGCCGATGCAGGTATCCAGCGCTTCAACCGCAGCGGTAGCCGCTTTCAGGTTGCCGGAATGGCCCACCATGTCGCAATTGGCATAGTTGCAGATGATGGCATTGTACTTTTTGCTGAGGATGGCTTCCTCAAGTCTGTCGGTTACCTCAAACGCGCTCATTTCCGGCTGCAGGTCATAGGTCTCGACTTTGGGCGACGGCACCAGGATCCTGTCTTCACCCTCAAACACGGTTTCTTCGCCGCCGTTAAAGAAAAACGTGACGTGCGGGTATTTCTCGGTTTCCGCAATGCGCAGCTGCGTCAGCCCTGACGTCGATAAATATTCACCGAAGGTGTTGCTGACCTGCTGTGGCGGAAAGATGACAGTGGCTTTAGTCTCTTTTTTGTCATACATGGTCAGTGTGAAGTAACCCGCCAGTTTAGGTACATGGCGGCGGTGAAATCCGTCAAACTCTTCCGCCAGCAGTGCATGCGTGAGCTGGCGTGCGCGGTCGGAGCGGAAATTCATGAATACAACCACATCGCCGTCTTCCAGTTTTACCGGTGCTTCGCCCGGCTTGCGGATAGCTGTCGTCTTGACAAATTCATCATTCTCGCCGCGTGCGTAAGCGTCCTGCAGGCCTTTGGCTGCGGTTTCTGCCGTGAACTCGCCTTCACCTTCCGTAAAGAGCTTGTAGGCAGCCTCGACACGCGGCCAGCGTTTATCGCGGTCCATGCCGAAAAAGCGGCCGCTGATAGAAGCGATTTTTGCCGTGCCCGATTTTCTGCACTGTTGTTCCAGCGCATCGATAAACGGTGCTGCGCTGACCGGAGGGGTATCGCGCCCGTCAAGGAATGCATGCACGTAGACTTTATCAAGCCCGAGCCTTGCCGCCATTTCCACCATTGCATATATGTGGTCCTGATGGCTATGCACGCCGCCATCTGACAGCAGGCCGAAGATATGCAAGGATTTATGATTGTTCTTGATGGCGAGGAGGGCTGCCTTCAGTTCGGGATGCTCAAAGAACTCGCCGCTTGCAATGCTGTTGTTGATACGCTCAAAGTCCTGAAACACGATGCGTCCGGCACCGATATTGAGGTGGCCGACTTCCGAGTTGCCCATCTGCCCATCCGGCAGGCCAACATAATGTTCCGAGGCGTTGATCAGTGTGTGCGGAAAATTATTCCACAATGCATCCAGGTTCGGTTTTCTGGCCTGGGCAATCGCGTTGTCTTTAATTTCCTCACGGTAACCGAAGCCATCTAAAATGAGCAGACATACTGGAGTAGTATTTGTGGGTGACATAGTGTTCGCCTTGACAATTCATCATATAATTTATGGTCGTATACCCACTATTTTAGCCTAATTACACGTAAAATCTGACTATAAATTTTTAGTGTGACCATGAGTCGGCTGATGCGTTATACGTACATGCGGTTCAAATATTGAAAGGTGTTAAGTGGAATTTTTTAAAGAAAATGTTTTATTGATTGGCCTGGCTTTGGGTTCAGGCATTATGTTGTTGATGCCGACCTTTAAAAAAGGTGCAGGCGGGGCGCTGAACCTGAGCACGGCTGAAGCGATCAACCTGATTAACCGTAACCACGCACTGGTGCTCGACGTGCGCAATGATGCCGAATTTGCAAGCGGACATATTGTAGATGCCAAGCACATTCCCTTGGATAAACTCGCAGAATGCCTGACAGAGTTGAATAAATATAAAGACAAACCGATACTGGTGAATTGCCAGCGTGGCGCGCGTTCAGCCAAAGCCTGCGAGATCCTGCGCAAAGCCGAATTTAAGCAGGTGAATAACTTGCAAGGTGGCTTGGATGCATGGCTTACGGCCAAGTTACCTGTGGTGAAGGCGTAATCATGGCCAATATTCTCATGTATACCTCGGCAGTATGCCCTTACTGCATGAATGCAGAACGCTTGCTGGCCAGTAAAGGCGTCAGGGAGATCAATAAGGTGCGCGTAGACCTGGAGCCTGAAAAGCGCAGTGAAATGATGGAGAGGACCGGACGCCGTACCGTGCCGCAGATTTTCATTGATGATCGCCATATCGGCGGCTTTGATGATTTGCGTGCGCTGGATCTGGCGGGGGGGCTGGATCCGCTGTTGGCTTAATGCAGCCAAGTCAAGGACTGCTGAGTAAAGTCTGCTAAAATAGCGGCTGATTTTTTGGCGGTTTACTCATTAACCTATTCAATTAACATTTTTTAAGTAGAAAATCATGGCACAAGAAGATAACAACGCAGCACAGGAACAAGCACAGCAACCAGGTTTCAGTATCGAGAAGATTTACGTTAAGGATGTTTCTTTAGAGATTCCTCACGCGCCACAAATTTTCACGGATCGCACTCAACCTCAGGTCAGCATTGAACTGGGCAATTTCGCACAGCAAATCGAAGAAAATGTATTCGAAGTTGCAATCAAAGTGACTGTGACTTCAAAAATCGCCGATAAAACGGTATTTCTGGTAGAAGTGACACAAGCAGGTATTTTCCAGATCAGCAATGTGCCGGCGGAAAATATTGAATTGATCGTTGGCATCACCTGCCCGAATATCCTGTTCCCATATGCACGTGAAAGCGTATCCGACCTGATCGTGCGCGCAGGCTTCCAGCCAGTGCTGCTGAACCCGATCAATTTTGAAGCGTTATTTGCCCAGCAGAAACAGCAACAGGCTGCGCAGGCTTAAGCAGTTCGGCACTCCGGATCATGTTTCATTTTGGCGCAAGATCTATAACCGTACTCATCACTCTGATGCTGACGCCCTTGCTGGCGGAGGCATTGGAGTTCAAATCAGTCGCGGTGCCCAAAGCCGTACTCTACGATGCGCCTTCAGCTTCGGCAAAGAAAATCCTGCTGCTTAGCCAGAACTATCCTGTTGAAGTTATCGTAAATCTCGGTGAATGGCTGAAAGTGCGTGATGCACAGGGCGCTATCAGCTGGGTAGAGGCCAAGCAGTTGTCCGACAGGCGAACTGTGATGGTGATCACCGCCAATGCTGAAATAAGGTCGGGTGCCGATGTTGCATCGAATTTACTTGCTACCGTAGACAAAGATGTCGTGCTGGAAATCGCCGACACCAAGCTTACTAATGGTTGGCTTAAAATTAAGCACCGTGATGGTATTACGGGGTTTGTTTTAATATCCTCGGTATGGGGATTTAATTAGATGGGCGCTTCTAGATGGTAACTGATTCAAAGGTTAAAACTCAGGCGGGTTTAAAAACTACCGATGCAAAAATTGCGGTACTCGGTGCCGGTGCCTGGGGTACGGCGCTCGCAATTAACCTGAGCCAGCGTCACCGTGTATCGCTATGGGCGCGTAATGCCGGCCATGTGTCCGGTATGCGCAAGGCGCGGGCAAACCCTTTATACCTCGGTGATTTTAAATTCAATGATCAGCTGTCGGTTGAAGATGATTTGCAGGCGGCGCTGGATGGTGCGGATCTGATCTTGTCCGTAGTGCCTACCGCGGGCTTTCGCGGCATCTTGAAAGACATCACGGCGCTGGGCTCTGACTTGCCGATTATCTGGGCACACAAAGGCCTGGAACCCGGTTCTGCCAAGCTGCCATATGAGGTGGCGCTGGAAGAGCTGGGCAGCACGCAGCGGTGGGGGGCGTTATCTGGTCCCAGTTTCGCCGCTGAGCTGGTGCGCGGCTTGCCGACTGCAGTCACGCTGGCGGCCAATAATCAGGAATTCTCCAATGAAGCTGCACAGCTGATTCACGGCGCCAACCTGCGTGTTTATAACACGACCGATGTTGTTGGCGTATCGGTAGGCGGTGCAGTTAAGAATGTGATGGCGATTGCCGCCGGTATTTCCGATGGCATGGGTTTCGGTAACAATGCGCGTGCTGCCATGATTACACGGGGGCTGGCTGAAATGACGCGCTTCGGTGTGGCTTTGGGTGCGTCTGCCGAAACGTTCATGGGGCTGGCAGGGGTTGGTGACCTGATACTGACCTGTACCGGCCAGTATTCAAGAAACCGTGAAGTCGGTTTGCAGCTTGCCAGCGGCAAAAGCCTGGCTGATATCCTGCAAGGCCTGGGGCACGTGGCAGAAGGCGTGAACACCGCGCGGGAAGTCATGCGCCGTGCAGAAAGCCTTGGTGTGGATATGCCGATCACTTTTGAGGTGAATCAGGCATTGACGCATGGCAAGAGTGCGCAGGATGCTGTGATGGATCTGCTGGGGCGAGACCAAAAGCCTGAGGGTGTTTGATTTGATTGTATGACTCCAATTTGTTTCACGCCTAAATCCCCCCTCACTCCCCCTTTTATAAAGGGGGAAGTCTTTTGGGGTGGTAGTCTAGCTTTGCTGAATTACTTTGATAATTTTGTAATTTTGTAAATCTGTCAAAAACAGAATTAGTGGCGAGAGATAGTCTTCCCCTTTTGTAAAGGGGGGAGTGAGGGGGATTTAAGATTTTCTCTTACCCGCCACCTCATTGATCACCTCCAACACCGCCGGCATTTCCAGTAGCACTTGTCGGTTATCAAACCTAAGCACCTGCAAGCCTGCATTTGCTAAATCAATATCTCGCTTTTGGTCATTAACTAAATGCGTAGTTTCAAAGTGCTGGCTTCCATCCAGCTCAATCACCAGCTTTACCGCAGGGCAGTAAAAATCCACGATATAAGACAGTAAAGGCTTTTGACGGTAGAACTGCAAGCCTTGAACTTGTTTGCGGCGGAGTCGGTGCCAAAGTGCCTGCTCAGCATCTGTCATGTTGGATCTGAGGGTGCGGGATAAGGGTTTAAGCTGTTGCTTGTAATGTTCCAATTTTTAAACGCCCTGTAAATTTCAAATCCCCCTCAATCCCCCTTTTGCAAAGGGGGAGGCGGTGTATTGATGAGCTTATTGTCAATGTAATTAAAATTGCTGATTTGCAATTTGAGAAAAATCAACTCCCTTTGAATTTTAATGCTTCCCCCTTTGCAAAAGGGGGATTGAGGGGGATTTATCCGTAAAATACTAACTCCCGCCCTCAAACCCAATCTGCCGCCAGGCTTCGTACAACAGGATCGCGGCAGAATTCGATAAGTTCAGGCTGCGGCTATCTGGCAGCATAGGCAGCCTTACCCTATGTTCAGGGCTGAATTCAGCGCGTATATCTTCCGGCAGGCCGCGTGTTTCCGGGCCAAACACAAACACATCACCTTTTTCGAACTTGATATCTGCATGGCAGGTGCTGCCTTTGGTCGTGAGCGCAAACATGCGTCTGCCAGCCAATGCGGTTTTGCAGGCCTGCCAGTTTTCATGCACCTGCAGGCTGGCATATTCGTGATAATCCAGGCCTGCGCGTTTGAGCTGTTTGTCTTCCAGCGTAAAGCCCAGCGGCTTTACCAGATGCAGGTTTGCGCCGGTATTGGCGCACAGGCGGATGATGTTGCCGGTGTTGGGCGGGATTTCGGGTTCAAATAAAACGATAGTAAACATAGCGTCATGCGTCTTTAAATTAGTATGGCTTCGGTAAAGTCCTTGCAATCACCCAGCATTCTACATGCGCGGCGCCTGCTTGTTTAAGGGTTTTGGCTAATTCATTCAAGCTGGCGCCGCTGGTCATTACGTCGTCCACCAGTGCGATATTTAGCCCATGCAGGTTTTGTTCACAGTTAAATACACCGCGTATGTTCTTGATCCTGTCTTTTAATGGCAGGCTGGCTTGCGGTGGGGTCAGCTTGCTGCGCTGACATGCCTGGTAGTCCAGTGCTGTTCTGGTTTTTTTGCTGATGACTTTCGCAATTTCCAGGGCTTGGTTAAAGCCGCGCTGTTTCAGGCGCGTGGCATGCATGGGCATGGGAATGATCAAGTCGATGGCTGACTGGGGATGTATTTTATTCACCCACAATTCCGCAAAGGTGTTGGCCAGGTGCAGAGATTCTCTGTATTTATAGTGTTGTAATAATCTATCCAGCGGATAATCGTAGGTAAGCAGTGCGTGTGTGGCGTCAAAATGCGGCGGTGCGTACAGGCAGTTGCCGCATAACAAACCGTTCGACAGCATCGCGCACTGAGGGCAGTGCGCGCCGGTATGCCAGGGCATGTCATTCAGGCAGCCATGGCAAATGCCGATACTGCCGCCGTTGTGGCTGGCACACAAAATACAGCTTTGTTTTAACAGTAAATCGAGCATGGTTGCTTAAATTTTAATCTATTGTTTAAAGTTTGCAGGCCTTTTTGTGGACAAGGTATAATCGCGTTTATTCAATACCTGATTAAATCTAGCGCAAGCTAATCAAAGGATAACACCATGCTCGAATCCGCAGCCAATTCAACCGCAGCCACCGAAGCTGTCATCAATACCGATAGCCTTAAAGCAAACCTGAATAAATCGTGTGATACCAATACAGTCAATCGCTGGAGCGTGGCTGATATTGTCGCATTATTTGAATTGCCTTTCAGCGATTTGATGTATCAGGCGCAAACCGTGCACCGCGAAAATTTTAACCCGAACGCGGTGCAGGTAAGCACCTTGCTTTCAATCAAGACCGGCGGCTGTTCGGAAGACTGCGGCTACTGCCCGCAGGCGGCGCGCTATCATACCGATGTTGAAAATGAGCCGTTGATGGCGCTGGATGATGTAGTGGCCGCGGCTAAAGAAGCCAAGGATAATGGTGCCAGCCGTTTCTGCATGGGCGCTGCCTGGCGCGGCCCTAAACAGCGCGATCTGGAGCCAGTGCTGAAAATGATTGCGGAAGTAAAAGCGCTGGGTCTGGAAACCTGCGCTACTCTGGGCATGCTGAAAGATGGGCAGGCTGAGCAGTTAAAAGAAGCTGGCTTAGACTATTACAACCATAATCTGGATACCGCGCCTGAATTTTATGGCGATGTGATTACCACTCGCACCTATCAGGACAGGCTGGATACCCTAGACCGCGTGCGTAGCCAGAACATCCACGTGTGCAGCGGCGGCATCATCGGCATGGGTGAAACCCGTGCGCAGCGTGCTGGCTTGCTGGCGCAGCTCGCCAACATGGAACAGCCGCCCGAGAGCGTGCCGATCAACTTGTTAACGCAGGTTGAAGGCACGCCTTTGCATGGTACTGAAGAGCTGGACCATCTTGAATTCGTGCGCACGATTGCCGCAGCGCGCATCACCATGCCAACGAGTTATGTGCGCTTGTCTGCCGGCCGCCAAAGCATGAGCGAAGGCACGCAGGCCATGTGTTTCCTTGCCGGTGCCAACAGTATTTTTTACGGTGAAAAACTGCTTACTACCGGTAATCCGGAAGCGGATACCGACAAGAAGCTGTTTGCTAAATTGGGCATCAACAAAGTTTAAGAGGTAATTATTTATTGAGTGTCACTCCGTTTTACAACGGAATGACAGGATGAAAATTAAAGTTATCAATGTTAAACAGTCTAAAACTAGAACTTGAGCAGCGCAAAGCCAATGGTTTGCTGCGCCAGCGCCGCCTTCTGGATTCGCCGCAGGCCGAGCATATTGTTGCCAACCAGAAACCCTACCTGTCATTTTGCAGCAATGATTACCTGGGGCTGGCGAACCGCCCTGAATTGATTGCGGTAATGCAGAAGGCAGCGGGTGATTCCGGTGTCGGCAGCGGAGCTTCCAACCTGATTACCGGGCACCACCGTTATCATGATACGTTGGAAAAACAGCTGGCCAGTTTTGTAGAGATGCCGGCGGCTTTGCTGTTTTCCACCGGCTACATGGCGAACATCGGCGTGCTGGGTGCCCTGACAGGACGTGGCGATGCCATATTTGCCGATAAACTGAACCATGCCTGCCTGAATGACGGCGGCTATTTTTCCTACGCGGATTTTCACCGTTACCCGCATAACGATGTGGCCGCACTGGAAAAACTGCTTAAAGCCAGCACCGCTAAACACAAGCTGATTGCGGCCGATGCGGTATTCAGCATGGATGGCGACATTGCGCCCATTCCTGAATATCTGGCGCTGTGCGAAAAATATGATGCCTACCTGTATCTGGATGACGCACATGGCTTTGGTGTGCTGGGTGCGCATGGGCAGGGCAGCCTGCATCATTTTAAAATTAAATCGCCGCGCATTATTGTCATGGCGACATTAGGCAAGGCTGCCGGGGTGGCCGGTGCGTTTGTTGCCGGTGAGCAGGTGGTGATTGATTACCTGATCCAGAAAGCCAAGAGCTATGTGTATTCAACACCGGCACCACCGGCGCTGTCGGCAACGCTGTCAGCTTCAGTACACTTGATTGAGCAGGGCGATGACCTGCGTGCCAACCTGTTTGCCTTGATTGCATACCTGAAAGCAAACCTGAAACTTAAAAAATGGAAGCTGCTGGAATCAGACACCGCGATTCAGCCATTGGTCATCGGCGGCAATGAGGAGTCGCTGGCTGTCAGCGAGTACCTGCAGGCGCAGGGTATCCTGGTGCCGGCGATACGTCCGCCTACCGTGCCGGCCGGTACGGCAAGGCTGCGGATTTCATTATCGGCCGCCCATACCCTGGATGACGTTAAACAGCTGGTTGCGGCCATTCATCAGGCAGAAAGCGTATTATGAGCGTCACTCCCAATCATGTGCATATAGAAACCATAGGCGCCGGGCCCAATCTGGTGATGATTCACGGCTGGGGCATGAGTGGCGCGGTATGGCAGCCCCTGGTGAAGAAGCTCAGCAGGTTATTCACTTTGCACCTGGTTGATTTGCCCGGCATGGGCTTCAGCCGGCCAATTGAGCCGTTCCATCTGCATGCCGTCGCTGAAAAGGTGGCCGAGACGCTGCCGGCCGATGCTGATGTACTGGGCTGGTCACTGGGCGGGCAGGTAGCGATGCGCATCGCCCTGGACTATCCTGACCTGGTACGCAGGCTGGTGCTGGTGGGCGCGACGCCATGTTTCGTGAACAAAAGTTTTGATGCGGACAGCGCCGAGTACCACACGACCTGGGAAGCTGGCATAGACCCGGAAGTGTTCAGCAACTTTGCGGACAGCGTGAATGAAGACTACCACAAGACCATGACGCAGTTCCTGACCTTGCAGTGCATGGGCGCCAGCGATGCGCGCAGCACCGTGAAAATGCTGCGCAACAAATTCGCTGAACGTCCTGCGCCTTCATCGCAGGTTTTATTCCGGGCGCTGGATATATTGCTGGACACGGATCTGCGCGCCGAAGTCGGGCTGTTGCGCAAACCAACTTTGCTGATTCACGGTGATCGCGACACCTTGGCACCGGTGCAGGCAGCACATTGGATGATGAAAACTTTACCGTTTGGTTTTTTACGTGTCATGGCGGGTGCCTCACATGCCCCGTTTTTATCGCATCAGGAGCATTTTATTGATGCTGTGGTGCAGTTTTTAGAGCCGCAGGCATAGTGATGATAGACCATTACCATATTGATAAAGCACGCGCGCGCCGCTCTTTTGGCCGCGCCGCAGAAACCTACGATGCCGCGGCCATTTTGCAAAAGCTGGTGCGCGAAGAAATGCTGAGCCGTCTGGATTTGGTGAAGCTGGAACCGCAGGTCATTCTGGATGCCGGTTGCGGCACCGGCCTTGCCAGCCATGCGTTACAGAAGCGCTATGCGAAATCGCAAGTGGTATCGCTGGATTTTGCCTACCCCATGCTGCAGAAAACACGCGCGACACGTACCCAGGCTGGTCTTGCTTCCCAGCTGAAATCCTTGTTCGGCGGTGCAAAGCAGAACTTGTTATGTGCCGATATCGAATCTTTGCCCCTGGCCAGCGACAGCACAGGGCTGGTTTGGTCTAACCTTGCGATTCAGTGGTGCAATGACCTGGACGCCGCACTGACAGAATTCCATCGCGTATTGCAGCCTGAAAGCCTGTTGATGTTCAGCACCTTCGGCCCGGATACTTTGCGTGAACTCAGAACCGCAACCGATGAAGCCAGCGGTAATAATTATACCAGCGTGAGCCGGTTTATTGACATGCATGACATTGGCGATGCCTTGGTGCGGGCAGGTTTCAGTGCCCCGGTGCTGGATGTGGAGCGCTTTACGCTGACGTATGACGACGTGAAAAGCGTGATGCGCGACCTGAAAAGCATAGGTGCACACAATGCAACCGACGGCCGCGCCCGCGGCCTGATGGGCAAAGCCTACTTTGCCAGGCTGGAGCAATGCTACGAGCAGTTCAGGCAAGACGGTAAACTGCCAGCCACCTTTGAGGTGGTCTACGCCCATGCCTGGCGCGGCAAAGACAAGCCGGTGCTGGAAAACGGCATGGCGCCGATCAGCTTCAAACCCAGAAACAAATAATCCTAAAATGCAGCAAGCCTATTTTGTCACCGGCACCGACACCAATGTAGGTAAAACCTATATCTCTCAGGCTTTGATCCGGCATTTTGTGGATGCCGGCAATAAAACGGCAGGCATGAAGCCGATTGCCTCCGGCTGTGAAATCAGCCGGCACGGTATTTGGCAGGGGCAGCTGGTGAACGAAGATGCACAGGCTTTGTATGCAGCCAGCAATGTAAAACCAGCACTCGATCTGGTGAACCCATACCGCTTTTCTCCTGCGATTGCACCGCATATTGCAGCGCAGCAAGCCGGGGTGCAGATCGATATTGATGTTATCAGCAGCGCTTACCGGCAGTTGGCAGCAATGGCAGATGTGGTGGTGGTGGAAGGTGCGGGTGGTTTTTTTGTTCCGCTGAATGATTCGGAAACCATCGCAGATTTGGCGGTTAAACTCAACTTGCCGGTTGTGTTGGTAGTGGGCATGCGTTTAGGCTGCATCAACCACGCACTGCTGACGGTTGAAGCGATCAAGGCGCGAGGACTGAAACTGGCAGGGTGGGTAGCTAATCAGATAGACCCGGACATGCCGATGTTTGAAGAAAATTTAGCTAGTTTGCAGCAGAGGATTGATGCACCGTGTTTGAGTGTGGTGAGTTGGCAGGGCGATGCTAAGGATTTTAATTTTTAACTTTTTATATAAGCATCTTTCCAGAGAGTCTTTATTACTCACGAGCCTCCCCTTTTTACAAAGGGGGATTGAGGGGGATTTTTCAGTTTAACCTCGTCGGTCTCGCCCGACAGTCGAGTTTCTTTCTTTTGCTTAGCCAAAAGAAAGAAACCAAAGAAAAGGCTACCCTCTACTGCTCTTCCTTGCGTTGCTCACCTTAATGGGCGTCAATCGGAAACTCGCCCAATCAATACATTTGGGCTCAAACAGCCGATTGCCGAAATCTCCCATTAAGATTGCGCTACTCAGCGCAGTAGAAAGGGTTTGCATTGAGGCTGCCAGTATTTGTATTAAATAAATTTTTATATAATGATCTGCTTGATCTGAGTTTTTATTTAGTGTCGGTTGTTAGCTATTATGTAGTGTTGTAAGAACTGAAACTTAAATTGCACACCAAGAATCCACTGCTGACGCGCCTCAATTTTGAATGAGTCTTGAGAGTTTTCGGCAGGCGGCTGTTTGAGCCAGCACTTGGCTTCCCCGTGGAATATATGTGCTAAAGCACATTATGCACATGTGAAGTGTAAGCGCGTTTCCGGCTGCCGCTCAAGATTTATTCAAAATTGGGGATGAAGCGGCAGGTGGTAGCCTTCTTTTTGGATACTTTTGGCGCCAAGGTCGCGACGAAGGAGCGGGTACTTGGCGGACATGCCCTGAACGGGTATGGCTATGCAAGAAAAAGTAGCTCGCCAGCCGGGCGAGACCGGCATCTAACTTAGAAAAGTTAAACTTACTGCGCCAACTCAGCCGATTCCACCACGACTTTATACAGTCCGACTTCCTTGGCATTGTTCACCCGTGCGCCAACCGCCACCTGGTTACGCTTGCCTGCCGCCACGCCGTGAATGGTTAACAGTCCGCTTTGCCCGACCGCCCGGCCGGTATTGGCATCATATTTGACCATTCTCACGACTACACGGTTAATTGCTACCGGCGTGCCGTTCTGCACCACTGCAAATAAATTACCGGCATTGTCAGCTTGCGCTGCGGATTGTATATATTTAGCCGGATTACGCGGCAGGTCTATTTTAACGGCGCGTGCAATGGCGTCTTTGCCTATGTCGGAATTGGAACCGGCGGCCACCTGGTAATGCTGCAATGCGCCATTGATGTCACCACGCTCTTCGGCGAGCTGCCCCAGCATGGCATGCCCGGGTGCTGTCGGCAGCAACTCATTGGCGCGCTTCAGGAATGGTTCGGCTTCGGTTTTCTTGCCCATGTTGAACAGTGCAATGCCGCTTTGAATGTGCGGTTTGAAGTAGTCGGGCTGCATCTTGATGGCTTTGTCATAAAACGCCAGGGCTTCCTGTGGTTTTTTCTGCGTCAGGGCGATGTCGCCCAGCAGTTCCTGAAAGCGTGCTTCGCGCGGTTCAATGGCAATCGCCTGGTTGGCCAGCGTCCTGGCTTTGTCGATATTTTTCTCATTGAGTGCTTTCACCGCTTCGTCATAGGCTTTGTATGCGCCTTGCGTGGCCCTGAGTTTTGCAGTTTTCTGCGCATAGATGTCCTTGCCCAGTTCGCCGCCGGCACCTATCTGCGCCAGCGTGGCTTTGTTGGCGGCTACCCGGTCAGGTGAAGGCGGGTGGCTAGCGAACAGGCCTTCGATGAAATTGCTCTTTCTGCCTTCACTCAAGCGTACGAAGGTTTCCTGCAAGGTGACTGCGGCGGCAGGGTTATAACCGGCCTTTTTCATATATTGCATGCCGTAAAGGTCAGACTCGCTTTCGGCATCACGGCCGTACTTGCTGCTGATGAGCTGGCCGCCGACCTGTGCGCCGCCTACGATCAGGTTTGCGAAGTCGGTATTCTGCGCACCGATGCCGACAGCAATCATGGCGCCTTGCATGAGCATGCCGCGCTCCATGCCTTTTGCGCCATGGCGGGCTGCAGCATGCACCATTTCATGTCCCATGACCGCTGCCAGCTCGGCTTCGCTGTTCAGTTCGTACAGCAGGCCGCGGTTAAAGGCGATTTTGCCGCCCGGCATGGCCCATGCATTGGGCACGGAGTCGTTAATGATCTTGTATTCATAAGGCAGTTTACGGTCAGAAACGGCAGCCAGTTTATCGCCTACACTTTGCACATAGGCTGTCAGTTCAGGGTCCAGCACATAGTCGCCACCCTGCGATTGACGGGTAGGGGAATAGTTCTGGGTACCGAGCGTGATTTCCTGCGATTCTGACACCAGCTGGAACTCATGTTTCTTGGTAACCGGATTGACGCCGCAGTTGCTGACCGTGAGTGTCAGGGCTAGTAGCGATAAAGTCGATATATAGTGTGGCAGCTTGCGTTTCATGATGGCTAACTCGTCATTTCTTTTAAAAGTAGCGTAGATAAAGTCCGGATCATCGGTGGGTCATTGGTAAAGCTGATGTTGGCGGATGTAATCAAACACACTGTCCGGCATCAGGTAGCGCACCGAATCGCCATGCTTGAGTGCATGGCGAATGGCCGTCGATGAAATATCCAGTGCCGTGATCTGGCGCATGGTGACCAGCCCTGATGGCTGCTGATGCAGGTCATCGCTGTTTTCGGTGTAGTGGTTGTGCAGGAATATTTCCAGCGGTTTTGACAGCTGGTGTTCATGGCCGCGCACTTGCGGCCGTTGTACCAGCGCAATATGGCAATGCTGGATGATTTCCTGCCAGCGGTGCCAGGTGTCAAATTTTGTGAAGGCATCACTGCCCATGAAGAGCGTGATGCTGGCTTGCTGGCCTAATTCTTCACGCAGGCTGAGCAGGGTGTCTAAAGTGTAGGAAGCGCCAGCCCGGTGCAGCTCGCGGTCATCAAAAACGAATGTGCCGTTGCCGGCAATCGCGAGTTTTACCATGGCAGCACGCTGGTCAGCGCTGATAGAGGGAGCGTCCTTGTGCGGCGGGTTCGCTGCCGGTATGAAGTGCACCGCGTCCAGGTTCAGCGCATCCGCAAGCTCCTGCGCCATGCGCAAGTGCCCGAAGTGGACAGGGTTGAACGTGCCGCCGAGAATGCCGATAACCGGCGTTCCGCTTGTTCTGGCGCTAGGGTCTGGTGCAGCGTTCAACGTGCCGTACTTTCGTTTATGCGCGAACCTGACCGTCGCCCAGCACTACATATTTCAGCGAGGTCAGGCCTTCAAGGCCTACCGGGCCGCGTGCGTGCAGCTTGTCGGTCGAGATGCCGATTTCTGCGCCAAAACCATATTCAAAGCCATCGGCAAAGCGGGTGGAGGCATTGACCATAACGCTGCTGGAATCGACTTCGCGCAGGAATTTTTTGGCTTTGGTGTAGTTTTCGGTCACAATCGCTTCAGTGTGCTGCGATGAATGCTCGTTGATATGCTCGATCGCTTCATCCAGGCCGCTCACGACCTTGCATGAAATGATCGCGTCCAGGTATTCGGTGTAATAATCTTCTTCAGTTGCAGGAATGGCCTGTTTCACTAGTTTGCAGGTTTCGGCGCAGCCGCGGATCTCGATGCCGTGACTGATCAGCATGTCTGCCAGCTTAGGCAGCATGGCTGTGGCAACAGAACGTGCAACCAGCAATGACTCTGCCGTGTTGCAGGTGCCTAAACGCTGTGTTTTGCTGTTTTCCAGTATGCGCAGCGCTTTGTCAAAATCCGCATCGTCATCCACATATACATGGCAGTTGCCATCCAGGTGCTTGATCACCGGAATGCGCGCATCGTTGGAAATGCGCTCAATCAGGCCCTTGCCGCCGCGCGGCACGATCACATCCACGTATTGCTTCATGGTGATCAGTTCGCCTACTGCGGCGCGGTCCGTTGTTTCCACCACCTGAACCGCAGTGGTTGGCAGGCCTGCCGCTTCAAGGCCTTCGTGCACGAGTTTTGCCAATGCCTGATTGCAGTGGATGGCTTCAGAGCCGCCGCGCAGAATCGCGGCATTGCCTGACTTGATGCATAAGCCTGCGGCATCAACAGTCACGTTAGGGCGTGCCTCATAAATAATGCCGATCACGCCGAGCGGTACGCGCATCTGCCCGATCTGGATACCGCTTGGGCGGTATTTGAAATGGCTCATTTCACCGATAGGGTCGGCCAGGCTGGCAATCTGCGTGAGGCCTTCTGCCATGCTGGTGATGGATTTTTCAGTGATGGTCAGGCGATCCAGCATCGCGGCTTCAAGACCGTTTGCGCGCGCAGCATCGAGATCGAGCTTGTTGGCTGCAAGCAAGGCCGCTTTTTCACGCAATATTGCCCTGGCAATGGCATTGAGCGCGATGTTTTTCTGGTTGGTATCGGCACTGGCCATTTGACGCGAGGCCTTGCGTGCTTCAATACCGATGTTTTGCATGTATTGTTGAATGTTCACAGGATTTACTGTCGCTATAAAAAACTAATTAGATGATTATACGCTTTTTGCAAATGGCATGAATTTCGTAAAGGGATTATTTTAGCCACAGATAAACACAGATTACTTCTCAATTATTTGCATCAGATTTGGCTACAGAAATTACATCATTAATAACTATACTCATTAAATTAGTTTTTTTATCTGTGTGAATCTGTGTTCATCTGTGGCAGATATGGTTTTGTGAATCAGCGTCCTTTTACTTTCGCCAATCCAAAACATAACCTCGATATTTCCAGCCAGGCATCACCCGGCATTACGCCTTTGGCGGTACGGTCAATATCCGCCAGCTTTTGCAGCGCAGCTTCAAGCTGGCGCAAGCTTAAGCGTGAGAGTGCACGTTTTACCAGCGCCTGCCTGTCGCCGTAGATGCGGGCACTGGCCATGGCATTGCTGATATTCTCGCCGCGCATTTCGGCCTGCTTGATGCGTACCAGCGGCCGCAGTACCCACATCAGTGGGTTCATGACGGCTACCGCGTTCTCGCCTTCATCCTGCAGCCCCTGCAAGATGCGTACTGTGCGCTCTGCATCGCCTTGCAACACGGCTTCGCCAAGCTGGAACGCATCATAGCGTGAGACATTCAGCACGGTTTCGCGTACCGTTTCATCCGAGAGTTCGCCTTGTGGGTAGAGCAGCCCCAGCTTTTGCACTTCCTGGTTGGCGGCAAGCAGATTGCCTTCTACCTGATGCGCCAGGAATTCCAGCGTCTGTGAACCAGTGTGCTGTCCCTGCTGTGCGAGCCTGTTGGCAATCCACTTCGGAAGGCTGGCTGCATCAACTTCATTGAGCGTGATGGTCTGAGCATGGGTTTCCAGTGCATTGAACCACGCGCTGTTTTTGGCATCCCGTTCCAGGGCGGGCAGTATGATGACAAGCGTTGTGTCCGGTATGGCTTGCATAGCCAGCGCCTGCAGTGCTTTGCCGCCATCTATGCCGGGTTTGCCTGACGGAATGACGAGTTCCAGCAGGCGGCGGCTGGCAAACAGGGAGATGGATTGGCCGTAGTGCTGGAGTTGCTGCCAGTTGAAATTGCGTTCAGCGGTTAAGCTTGTGCGTTCGTCAAAGCCCTGTGTGCGCGCAGCAGCACGTATTGCATCCAGGCATTCGCGCTGTGCCAGCGGTTCGTCACCTACCAGAACATACAGCGCGCGCAGGCCTTGCTTGAGGTGCGATTCCAGTTGAGCCTGGGCTAAGCGCATAGGCGTTATTTCTGGTCGGCAGGCGGTTTGAACGCGGTCAGGCGGCGCAGCAGTTCGCGTACGGCATCATTGCGCATATCCGAGTTCAGCCTGGCTTCTTCTTCGGCTTTGCCGAGCAAAGCATCATCGCTATAAGAAAAGTCGCGGCGTCCGCGTATCGTCTGTACCGGCCCCCACGTCGGGCTGCTGGCGTAGCGCACCCTGAAGTTCAGCAGATAGATCAGCTCAAACTCACGCACCAGACCGCCGCCACTCAAGGACTGGATGCGTTTCTGGTTGCTTTCGCTCAGCAGTTCAAGCAGCAGCTCTGCATCGTCCGCCTTATCAACGACCTGAACGCCATTGGTTTTGAAGGAGCGTGCCAGATCCCTGGATATGCTCAGCTTGCCACCTTGTATATACAGATTCTTGAACGAAAGGTCGGCGGCTCCCCTCAGCTGAAAACCGCAGGCGGCCAGCGCAAGCGCCAGTAACATGACTGCACCGGTTACAGTGATTCTGCGCAAGCTGTTCAGGGGGAGGGTGTTTTGCATGGTTTATCCTACTACAACGTTAATGAGTTTGTTGGGAACCACAACGATTTTACGCACAGACATGTTTTCTTCAATGTATTTTTGTACGCAAGGTTGCGCCAGAGCCAGCTTTTCAATATTTTCCTTGGATTCTGATTTAGCAACACTGATGCTGCCGCGCAGTTTGCCATTGACCTGGATCACGTATTCGATGCTGTCCTGCACCATGGCTGCCTGGTCAGCAGCAGGCCAGGCAGCATCCAGAATGTGTGAGTTCGGGCATAGCTCGCTCCATAGCGCCTGGCACACGTGCGGTACGATAGGCGACAGTAATAGCGCCACGTTCTGCAGCACTTCCTGCCGGACCTGGCGGGTGATTTCATCGGTGCCTTCTATTTTTGCCAGTGCGTTCATCAATTCCATCACGGATGAAATCGCCGTGTTGAAACTGTGGCGACGGCCGTAATCGTCGGCCACTTTTTCAATGGTCACATGCAACTGGCGGCGCAGGTTCTTAAGGTCAGCATTCAGTTCACCTGCGCTGTAAGCTGAGATGGTGCCTGATTCAACGTGATCGTATACCGCTTTCCACAAACGCTTCAGGAATCGATGTGCACCTTCCACGCCGCTGTCTGCCCATTCCAGGCTCTGCTCGGGCGGTGCTGCAAACATCATGAACAGGCGTGCTGTATCCGCACCGTAAGTATCAATCAGCTCCTGCGGGTCAACCGTGTTGCCTTTGGATTTGCTCATCTTGGTGCCGTCTTTCAGCACCATGCCCTGCGTCAGCAGGTTGGTGAACGGTTCGTCATTTTTAAGCAAACCGACATCACGCATCAGCTTGTTGAAGAACCGCGCGTAAAGCAGATGCAGGATCGCATGTTCAATGCCGCCTACGTACTGGTCAACCGGCAGCCAGTAATTGGCGCGCTCGTCAGCCATGGCCGTGTTGTTGTCAAAGCTGGCATAACGTGCGAAGTACCATGAGGATTCAAAGAAGGTGTCCAGCGTATCGGTTTCGCGCGTCGCTTTGCCGCCGCAAGTCGGACAGCTGGTTTCATAGAAGCCAGGATCTTTTTTGATAGGTGAGCCTACGCCGTCCATCACTACATCTTCTGGCAACACCACTGGCAACTGTTCAGCTGGTACCGGCACTTCGCCGCAGCTCGGACAGTGGATGATAGGAATCGGGCAGCCCCAGTAGCGCTGGCGTGAAACACCCCAGTCACGCAGGCGGTATTGCGTGCGGCGCTTGCCTAAATTTTTTGCAGAAAGTGCGGCTGCAATCGCGGCACTTGCAGCGTCAAAATCCAGACCATTGAATTCACCTGAATCAAACAGGATGCCATGCTCGGTCATCGGCAAAATGTCGTTATCGGCATGTTGAATAACTGCTTTGATTGGCAGGTTGTATTTTCCGGCAAATTCAAAGTCGCGTTCGTCATGTGCCGGAACTGCCATCACGGCGCCTTCGCCGTAACTGGCCAGCACATAGTTGGCAACCCATACCGGCAATTGTTCGCCGTTGAGCGGGTGTGTCACGAACAGGCCGGTAGGCATGCCTTTTTTCTCGGCGGTGGCAACGTCGGCTTCAGCTACGCTGCCGCGTTTGCATTCGGCAATAAACTCGGCTAATTCCGGGTTGTTCTTTGCGGCAAGCGTTGCCAGTGCATGTTCTGCTGCCACGGCCACATAAGTTGCACCCATCAAGGTATCTGGCCGTGTGGTGTAAACCTTGAGGTTGCCATCTTGGCAGACGATAGGGAACTCAACCTCGCAGCCGTAGCTTTTGCCGATCCAGTTGCGCTGCATGGTTTTAACCTGTTCAGGCCAGCCATCAAGCTTATCGAGGTCATTAAGCAGTTCTTCAGCATAAGCGGTAATTTTCATGAAGTACTGTGGAATGTCGCGTTTTTCAACCAGCGCACCACTGCGCCAGCCGCGGCCGTCAATCACCTGTTCGTTTGCCAGCACCGTGCCGTCAACCGGGTCCCAGTTCACGGTTGAGGTTTTTTTGTAGATGAGGCCTTTTTTGAACAGTTCGGTAAACAGCCATTGTTCCCATTTGTAGTATTCCGGCTTGCAGGTCGCGATTTCGCGCTGCCAGTCCACGCCCAGGCCTAACTGCTTGAGCTGGGTCTTCATGTGTTCGATGTTGCTGTAAGTCCAGGCGGCAGGGGCGGTATTGTTTTTAATCGCAGCATTTTCAGCCGGCAGGCCGAACGCATCCCAGCCCATAGGCTGCATGACGTTAAAGCCTTTCATCTTGTGAAAGCGGCTCAGTACATCGCCAATCGTGTAGTTGCGCACGTGACCCATGTGCAGGCGGCCGCTAGGGTAAGGGAACATAGATAAGCAGTAATATTTAGGCTTATCGGATTGTTCAGAAGCGGCGAAGGTTTGATTGGTTTCCCAATATTGCTGAGCGGATTGTTCGATTTCTTTGAATGGGTATTGCTGTTGCATGAGTGTGGCTTAATTAGATGGTTTTATGATTGTGTGATTATACCTTTGGCGGGTGAATAATGCGATTTCTCGTAATATCATTCCCGCGCGGATGGAGTGAGATGCTAACTTGTTGATTGTTTTTAAATATATCGGGGGTTGCCCGACAGCAAGGTACTTTATTTTGCTTGTCCAAAATAAAGTACCCAAACAAAAGGACACCCCCCTGTTGCTTGTTTCCTGCGTTGCTCGTCTTAATAGGCGGCAATCGAAAACTCGCCCAATAACATCAATTGGGCTCAAACAGTCGATTGCCGAGAACTCCCATTAAGACTGTGCTACTCGGCGCAACAGCAGGGGATTTGGGGGGGTGGAAATGAATATTAATTTTGAACAGCTGGAAGGTAAGGGCGGTAATACCTCCCCCTTTGTAAAAGGGGGGAGTGAGGGGGATTTTGTAGCCCCCTTGTAGAGATTATTTCAATGCGGTGAAGATGCTGTCGCGAATCACGTTCATGTCGCCCAGACCATTCACAAACACATGTTTAGGTGCGCCTTGCTTGCCGCTGTTGGCCCAGTCTGTGTAGTATTGCACCAGCGGTTTGGTCTGGCTGTGGTAAACCTCCAGACGTTTTTTAACGGTTTCTTCCTTGTCGTCATCACGTTGCACCAGGTCTTCACCGGTCACGTCATCTTTACCGGCTGTTTTTGGCGGGTTGAATTTAACGTGGTAGGTACGGCCACTGGCAGGGTGTGAGCGGCGGCCGCTCATACGTTCTACAATCGCTTCATCCGGCACGTCGATTTCAACCACGTAATCAATACCTACGCCGGCTTCTTTCATGGCCTCAGCCTGTGGAATCGTGCGCGGAAAGCCATCAAACAGGAAGCCGTTGGCACAGTCAGCGTCTTTGATGCGCTCACTTACCAGGCCAATGATCACCGCATCCGGCACCAAACCGCCGCTGTCCATAAAAGATTTTGCTTCCAAACCCAGTGGTGTGCCGGCTTTTACAGCGGCACGCAGCATGTCGCCGGTGGAGATCTGCGGAATGTTGAATTTTTCTTTGATGAAAGTGGCCTGGGTGCCTTTGCCAGCGCCTGGCGCGCCTAGAAGAATGATACGCATTGAAGTTTTCCTAAAGATTAATGGTTAAATTTTCTGCAATTATACTGAAAATCTTATAAACCGCCGATGCACGCCGACAAACGCCGATATGTCTTTATAAAAAATATTTTTAAATATATCTGTCTCGGCTGATTGCAAAATTTTTGTCTTGAAATTGCACCCGTTTATACTTGTTTTTATCGGCGGTTAAATTGTTTTTTCATTCATGTGGTTAGCAATCATTACAAAATCCGCCACATGCAGATTTTCTGCGCGCTGCTGCGAGTCTATATTCAGCGCGGTAAACCCTTCATCATCCAGCAAGCCTTTGAGCGTGTTGCGCAGGGTTTTGCGGCGCTGGCCAAAAGCGGCGGTCACGACTTTGGCAAACAGTGCTTCATCGTTGGCGATATAGGGTAATACGGCATGCGGCACGCAGCGCACAAAGGCGGATTCGACTTTTGGCGCTGGGTCAAATGCCTCTGGCGGTACTGTAAACAAATACTCCATTTGCAGGCGATATTGCAGCATCACGCTGAGCCTGCCGTAAGCGGCTGTGGAAGGTTCTGCCACCATACGCTCGACCACTTCTTTCTGCAGCATGAAGTGCATGTCGGTGATGTGTTTGACGTTATCCAGCAGGTGGAACAGGATAGGCGTTGAGATATTGTAGGGAAGATTACCCACCACTCTTAGATTTTCACCCAGTGAGCCAAAGTCAAATTTCAGCGCGTCGGAGTTGTGTATGGTGATACTGTTTTTTGCGTATTCTTTCTGCATCCAGGCAATGATGTCGCGGTCAACTTCCACCACATGCAGCATGTTCAGTTTTTGCAGCAGGGGCTTGGTGAGTGCACCCAGGCCCGGGCCGATTTCCACCATCAGGTCATCTGCCTTGGGTGAAATGGCATCTACCAGGCTATCGATCACACCCTGGTCAGTAAGGAAGTTTTGGCCGAAGCGTTTTTTTGCGACATGTTTCATGAAAACACCTGAGCAGCCACAGATGAACACAGATGAACACGGATTGAGTTTGATAAATAATGAATGTTACTTCTCGAATGTAATGCTTGTGAGCTTAAGGTGGTAGGCATGGTTTTTATCAGTGTGTATCTGTGTTCATCTGTGGCAAATTTGATTTTTTGAAAGCTGAATCGCCAGCTCAATGGCTGCAAGCATGCTGCCGATTTCGATGTTGCCGCTGCCGGCTAAATCCAGTGCCGTACCATGGTCAACCGAGGTGCGGATGATAGGCAAACCCAGTGTGACATTGACCCCTTCGCCAAAGCTGGCGTGTTTGAGCACCGGCAGGCCCTGGTCGTGGTACATCGCAAGCACTGCATCAGCCTTGCTTAAATGATGTTTCGCAAACAGGGTGTCGGCAGGCAGCGCGCCAACCAGGTTCATGCCTTCTGCGCGCAGCTTTTCCAGCACCGGGTTGATGATTTCGATTTCTTCGCGACCCAGGTAACCATCTTCGCCGGCATGCGGGTTAAGGCCGGCTACCAGTATGCGCGGGTTTGCGATACCGAATTTTGTCACCAGGTCATGGTGCAGGATGCGGGTGGTGGTTTCCAGGCCGCTGCGGGTAATGGCTTGCGGCACATCCTTTAACGGCAGGTGCGTGGTCGCCAGCGCTACGCGCATGCCGCCGCCAACCAGCATCATGACGACCTGGGCGGTGTCGGTGAGCTCGGCCAGATATTCGGTATGGCCGCTGAAAGGAATGCCGGCATCATTGATGACCCCTTTATGGACAGGTGCGGTGACCATGGCGTCAAAAAGGTTTGCCTGGCGATGGTCAGGCATGCAGCCCAGCGCTGCAATTTTCAGCGTATCCAATACATAGCCACTGTTTCTGGCGTCGAGGGTGCCGGCAATCGCCGTGTCATTCAGGGCTCGGTGCAGCACGGTCAGCGCGCCGTTGCCTGCGTGCGCCTGGTGTTCGTTTGCGGTAAACGGGATGATATTGATTGCCGTGCCGATTTGTTCAGCACGCGCCAGCAGCATCTCGCGATCTGCGATGATGACGATCTGAGCATCTAAAGCTTTGTGCGCGAGCATCACGCAGAGGTCGGGACCTATGCCTGCGGGTTCGCCTGCGGTGATGACAATACGGGGTAGCATGTTGTTTATGAGGTCACGCGTAATAAGTAACTGGGTGTAATTAAATGGGTGTAATTAATAACCGGATGCAGCCAATGGCTTAGAACTTGTCTTCAAGCCGGTATTCTACATAAGCGCGGTCACGTAATTCACGTATCCAGTCCTGGTAGGCTTCATCTGCCTTGCGCGCGCGGATTTCCTGTCGTGCCTTGAGGCGCGCAGCTTCTTTGCTCATGTCCTGTTTGCGGCGTTCAAGCACCTGGATGATATGCCAGCCGAACGGGCTGCGTACCGGTTCGCTGATCTGGTTGTCTTTGAGTTCATTCATGGCTTTCTCAAATTGCGGAACGGTATCCCCGGGATTCACCCAGCCAAGGTCGCCGCCATTGGATGCGGAACCGTCTTCAGAGAACTGGCGTGCGAGGACTTCGAATTTTTCACCATTATCCAGGCGGTCTTTGATGCTATCCATTTTCTGCTTGCCATCTCTTTCGGACACGATTTCAGAAAGCTTGATCAGGATATGGCGTGCGTGCGTCTGCTCAATCACCAGCGGAGAGTTGCCGCCACGCTTGCTGATCAGTTTCAAAATATGGAAACCGTTCGGGCTGCGCAGGGCTGGCGAGATGTCACCGGCCTGCATATTCTTCAAGGCATCCAGGAACAGCGTCGGCAGCTGCGCGGCAGCTTTCCATCCCAGGCTGCCGCCTTCAAGCGCATTGGGCGCGTCAGAATAGCTTGCCGAAACCTTGGCAAAGCTGGCGCCATCCTGCAGCGCTTTGATCGCTTCTTCAATTTTGGCTTTGGCTTTCTGTATATCTTCGGTGGAGCCTTCTTCCGGCGTGCGGATCAGGATATGCGAGATTTCGAATTCATCGCGGTTTTCATTGCTGGAAGCCTGGGTTGTCAGGAAGTTATCGATTTCGGATTCGCTTACGTTCACGCGGCTCTCGACTTCGCGTTCGCGCAGGCGCGCGATGGTGATTTCATTACGGATGTCAGACCTGAATTTAGTCATGCTGATGCCATCGGCATTTAATGCATCGGCAAATTCCTTCATGCCCATTTTGTTCTGTTCCACGATCCGCTCTATGGTTTTATCAAGCTGGTTATCATCGACCTTAAGGCCGGTCTGTGCGGCATATTGCAATTGCAGCGCATCGGAAATCAAACGTTCCAGCACCTGTTTGCGCAGGATATTTTCCGGAGGCAGTTCCGCTCCCTGCTTTGTCAGCTGTGCAGTCAGTATGCGGATGCGGTTTTCCAGTTCCTGTTCTGTAATCACGGACTGATCGACGATGGCGACGATGCGGTCCATTTTCACGATTTCAGCCGCAGATGCGGAGAAATGGCTGATGCTCAGGATGCTGAATAATAGAATTTGAATGAATATACGCAACATGGTTACTCGTAATATGGTTGTTGATAGGTGTCAGGTATCAGCCCGGCGCTGACATAGCCTGGGATATTGCGCTGGATGACTTTGAGCGGGTTGGCGCCGATGGACGCAAGCCCGCCTAGCTCAAGCTGGAAAAATAAGGCATAGTTGGCTTCCGCGGTCGCGGTACTGACGCGCTGTATGACGCTGCGCGCCTGCCAGCATCCGGCATCATACTCCAGGCCGCCGATAGTTTCGATGATCCTGCTTTCCCTGAATGAATAGTTGGCGCGGCCGATCCCATACCAGCCCTTGCCTAGCGGCCACTGTGCAGAAATGTCGCTTTGGTCTATGGAATCCTGCCGGTAGCTGTAGCTCAGGTTCAGCACTTTGCCCGGTTCCGGGTTGTATCGGCCTGAAATGGTGGAACGCACTGAATTCGAGTTGTCGGTATTGTATTGCCAGAATGCGTCGACTATCCAGCTGGTTCTAAGCTGGGCGCTAATGCCGGCGATGATGTCCGAGCTGTTGTTCTTGCGTGCTTCGACCCCGGGCAGCGTGACTTTCTGGTCTGCAAAATAATAACGCTGGCCGATAGAGGCTGACAGGCGCTGCGTGCCGGTGCTGCTTTCGATGAAGCGCGAGGTCAATGCAAAACTCAACTGGTTCGCATTGTTGATGCGGTCATTACCGACGAACTGGTTTTCGCTGAACAGGGAACTGAAGTTCAGGTCGGCCAGGCTGGAGTCGAAAATCGGGATGTTCGATTGGTCGCGTTCCGGAATGTAGACATAGAATAATCGTGGTTCCAATGTCTGCGAGTAGCCGCGGCTTGCGATCTTGAAATCGCGGTCGAAATACAGGCCACTATCCAGGCTGAATATCGGCAGGGTGCGCTGGTAGCTGGACTGGTTGTTCGGGTCGTCATTCAGGCTGTAGCTGGTGTAATGGATACCAAGCTTGGGTGTTACGTAGCCATAGGTGCGGCTCATCGGGATGCTGATGCTGGGGTATATGGTCGAGCGTACGCCGGTGACGCGCGGCTGGCCTGTAATGCTGTTGAGTGGCGCGTTTTTGTTAATGTCGAATACCGATAATTGCGAGTACAGGTTGGCATTGACGTTGTCATAGTACTTGTTCCCGACCAGGGTCATCTGCGGCAGGCGCTCGTATGGATAGGCGTCTTGCTTGAGGGTCTGGAATTTTTGCGCGATTGCGTTGAACCGCCAGGTGTCATCCACGTAATCTACATTGAATTGTTGCGGCAGGTTGACTCGGCTGGTGGTGACAATCCGCGTGGACATTTCCGAAAAGTATTGGTCGTCCGATACTTTCTCCAGGCTGTAGCCTGCAGACCATCCATTTCCGAACTTGTGCTGGTGTTTCAGGTTTGCATAGTAGCGGGTTTCATTGCTGAGGCTGTCGGTAGGCAGGTACTCCAGATTGCTGATGCCGGCATAATTATCTTCCATGTACCGGAACTCGCCTTGCAGCTGCACGCCGCGTTTGCTTAATGCGCGCGCTGCAAGTGTCGCATCCATGTTAGGGGCGATATTCCAGTAATAAGGCACCAGCGCCTCAAAACCGCTGCGGCTGGTGCTGCCGATTGTCGGGGATAGAAAGCCGCTTTTGCGCTGGTCGTTGAATGAGAAGCTGATCCATGGCGTGTAGAGTAAAGGCACGCCTTTGAACTCGATGCGCGCGTTTTTCGCGCTGCCGGATTCGGTGTAATCGTTCAGCGAAATCTCGCTGGCCTTGATATACCAGTCATCCACCCCGGCGTCGCAAGTCGTGTAGCGGGCGCCCAGCAGCCGCTTTTTATCTTCGCCTTCGAACAGGACGGATTCGGCATCGCCCCGCGCTTTGCTTGAACGTATTGTCGTATTCAGGCTGATCGGGTTGTTGGATGCGTTGGTGCTGTAATCGCTTACAGGCAGGCCGGTGGCTGAAGTATAGGTATCGTCGCTGCCTATCTGCTGGCTCTGCAGGTCTCCCAGCCTCCGGGCAAAGGTCTCGGAGCTGACCGTGTTGCGTTTTTGCGCTACGGGTTTCGCGGGGGGTGTCATGCTGATCGAGGCGTTGTGCATTTCGCCTATGTTTTCGGATAGCTGCATACGCAATTCCGGGCCCACGATCTTGGTATTGTCGGATTGTATGCGTACATTGCCGACAGCGTGCAGTTCATCGTTGAGCATGTCATACTCAAGGCGGTCTGCAAAAATATCCTGCTTATTCTGATGGATGGAGGCATTGCCTAAAGCGCGCATTTTACGGTCTAGCTGCAGTTCCAGCTTTTCCCCATCAATGACGATGCTGCCGTCTGCTGCCACGTTTGCGTCGTCGGCCGGCTTGTCATCGCGTTTCACTGCGCGGTCCAGGCTGGCTGCGGCCAGTGCGCCGCCGGTTTTTTCCGGCGACCCCTGTTTGTTTGCCAATGCTTTGCTGTCTTCTTTTTGCGCTGGTTTAGGGATAGGCTGGCCAGAAGGCGGTTCTGCTGTATTGGCTACGGCTGATTGACTGGCCGTCGGCGTATTGCTGTCTATCGGGATAATTGTCCCGCGCACGGATTTTAATTGCTCACCTTCAAAAACCAGAATGACAAGCCGCTGTTCTTTTACCTCGTTGCCTTCGCGTCTTTGGTAAATATAATCCCAGCGATTGCCATTCAGGTTTTCGTGAATCAGCGGTATGCCCAGAATAGCCTGCACCTGGGATTTCGTCATGTCGGGACGCAGCTGCAGCAGCATTTTTGAGGTCACGACCTGGATCTGCGACTCATTCACTGCTGCATGGGAAATACTGCTGTGTGCCATCATAATAGCGGCAAGGCTGGCTATGAGACGGTTCTTCAGCATGAAATTACCATTGAAATAAGCACGGAATGTAGCAGTGAGGTTAAAGGCACGAGTATATAGGCAAACTGTTTTATTTTATCAGTGATAAAATCTCATAAATTGCACTTTTTGGCAATGAAAACTTGGCGGCAAGGCTGGCATATTTAATAGCGGTCTGGCTGCGCATCATCATTGATACAGTGAAAAAATATATAAGATTTGGGATTTTGTTGTGAATAACCTCCATACCGACGACCGGCACTCAGCGCTTGATGCGTGGTTGAAAAATGTATTGCAGCATTCGGAATTCAAGCTGACCACAGCCTCTGCCGATGCAAGTTTCAGGCGTTACTTCAGGGTGCACTTGGCAGATAAAACCTTGATCGCCATGGATGCACCGCCTCCGCATGAAAACTGTGAGCCATTTGTCCGTATCGCCAGGCTGTTCGCCGATGCCGGCATGCATGTGCCTGAAGTGATCGCACAGGACCTGGCACAGGGTTTTTTACTGCTGAGCGACCTGGGAGATGTGACATACCTGAGTCAGCTTAATGATACAACGGCCCCGGCTTTGTACCACGATGCCAATAGCGCCCTGATCAGGCTGCAGGTGGCTAGCAAGCCCGGCGTGCTGCCGGATTATGATGAAGCCCTGCTGACGCGTGAAATGCAGCTGCTGCCGGACTGGTATATTGCAAAGCACCTGAATGTAACGCTGGATGACAGACAGCAGGAGGTGCTGCAAAAGACTTTTGCCTTGCTTAACCGCAATATCCTGTCGCAGGGGCAGGTGTATGTGCATCGAGATTACCACTCACGCAACCTGATGGTGTGTGAAGATAATCCGGGCGTGCTTGATTTTCAGGATGCGGTTTTTGGTGCGATTACCTATGACGTGGTATCGCTGCTCAGGGATGCCTATATCAGCTGGGATGAAGAAATGATCATTGATTGGCTGGTGCGTTACTGGCAGGCCGCAAAGAAACAGAACCTGCCGGTACCGGAAGATTTCAGCGAGTTCTACCGGGATTTTGAATATATGGGCGCACAGCGCCATATCAAGGTGCTGGGTATATTCGCACGGCTTTACCATCGCGATGGCAAGCAGGGCTATTTGAAAGACATGCCGCTGGTGATGCACTACCTGCGCAGGGTGTGTGAACGTTATATCGAATTAAAACCGCTGCTGCGCTTGCTGGATACGCTTGAAAACAAACAGGCGCAGGTAGGGTACACCTTCTGATGAAAGCCATGATTCTGGCGGCTGGCCGCGGTGAGCGCATGCGCCCGTTGACAGACCATACGCCGAAACCTTTGCTCATGGTGGGTGGCAAACCCCTGATTACATGGCATCTGGAGCGCCTGGCTGCGGCTGGTTTTAAGGATGTGGTGATTAATCATGCCCACTTGGGCGAGCAGATTGAAACTAAGCTCGGCAACGGCAGTCAATGGGGTTTGCGCATTAGCTATTCACCCGAAAAAACAGCGCTGGAAACTGCCGGCGGTATTGCCAATGCATTGCCTTTGTTAGGCGATGCGCCATTTCTGGTCGTGAACGGCGATGTATTCACCGATATTGATTTTGGCGCTTTAAGGCTGGCTCCGCCTGACCTGGCGCATCTGGTGATGGTGGATAACCCGCCCCAGCACGCAACTGGCGATTTCAGCATGCACAATGGGAAATTAAGCGCGGAAGGTGCAGTGAAATTGACATTTTCCGGCGTAGGTATCTATCAGCCCAGCCTGTTTGCAGGTATCGTGCGGGGTGAGGCTGCCAGGCTGGCACCACTGCTCAAGGCTGCGATGGTGGATAGGCGCGTGAGTGGAGTGCATCACCGGGGACAATGGCACGATATTGGTACCCCTGAACGATTGCAGGCCCTTGATAGCTGGTTGTTAAGTGGAGAATCAGCCGTTTGATCAGTAAGTACGGCAGTTAATCAATAAGTACGTCAGAAATCATATTATGAATTTATCGGATATCACTGAATTTAAAAAACGCCGTCAGGCTTTGATGCAGCGCATGCAGGCAGGTATTGCCGTCATCCCGACCGCACCGGAAGCGGTCCGTAACCGTGATAGCCATTACGCCTACCGTTTTGACAGCTACTTTTACTACCTTACCGGCTTTAAAGAGCCTGAGGCTGTGCTGGTGCTGCTCGCGGAGGACGCGAATAAAGGCCGGCCCGCCAGAAGTATTCTATTCTGCCGTGATAAGGATATCGAACGCGAGATCTGGGATGGCTTCCGTTTTGGCCCTGCCGCTGCTGTTACCGAGTTTGGTTTTGATGAGGCGTATTCCATCGCGCAGATGGATGACATGCTGCCCAAGCTGCTGGCGAATCAGCAAACCTTGTTTTACAGCCTGGGGGCGGATGCCGCATGGGATGCAAAAGTGACCGGTTGGCTGAATCAGGTGAAAGCGCAGGTACGTACCGGGGTGAGTGCTCCCGATGATGTTGCGGATGTGCGCAAACTGCTGGATGAGATGCGCCTGTTCAAGTCTTCGGCCGAACAGGCGCTGATGCGACGCTCTGCCGGCATTGCCGCCAGTGCGCACAGGCGTGCCATGCAGAAAGTGCATGCTGGGAAGATTGAATATGAGATCGAGGCGGAATTCCTGCATGAGTTTTATCGCTTTGGTGCGCAGGCGCCGGCTTATACCAGTATCGTTGCGGGTGGCGCCAATGCCTGCACGCTGCATTACAACGCCAACAATGCCAGGTTGAATGATGGTGACCTGCTGCTGATCGATGCCGGCTGCGAGCTGGATGGCTATGCTTCTGATATTACGCGGACTTTTCCTGTCAACGGCAAGTTCAGCGCCGTGCAGAAAGATGTCTATGAACTGGTGCTGGCGGCACAGGCCGCGGCGATTGCAAAAGTGAGCCCGCAAAGCCATTGGAATGTGCCGCACGAAGCGGCGCTGGATGTGCTGGTGCAGGGGTTTATTGATTTTGGCTGGTGCCGGGGCAGTAAAGATGCCGTGCTGGAGAGCGGTGCCTATCGCCAGTTCTATATGCACCGTACCGGACACTGGCTGGGGCTGGATGTGCATGACGCAGGTGAGTACAAGGATAAGCACGGTGATTGGCGCATGCTGGAAGCCAATATGGTGCTGACCGTGGAACCAGGCTGCTACATCCGTCCGGCAGAAAATGTACCGGAGCATTTCTGGAACATTGGCATCCGCATTGAGGATGATGTGGTGGTGACGGCTAACGGCTGTGAGATCATTACGATTGATGCGCCCAAGACTGTGGCGGATATTGAAAGTGTGATGGCGCAATAATGTGCGGAAGTAGAGACATCGTCATTGTAGGTGGTGGGCCGGTCGGCATGGTGCTTTCCCTGCTGCTGGCAAAGCAGGGTATCGGCAGTACTGTACTCGAGGCCCGCAGGCTGGGTGCGGCCAATCAGGATACGCGGGCGCTGGCGCTGTCTTACGGTACGCGGCGCATTCTCGAAAAGCTGGATGTCTGGCAGGCATTGGTGCCCTATGCCACTGCAATCAACAAGATACACGTGTCACAGAAAGGCAGTATCGGGCGCAGCCTGCTGCAGGCTGAGGATTACCGGCAGGAAGCCTTGGGTTATGTGCTGTCTTACGGCGCCTTGTGCAAGGTGTTGAGTGCGCAGGTATCAGGTTCTTCGCTGATTCATTTAATCGATGAGGCGCAGGCTGAATCGATCACGCATAACGCAGTCTACGCCGCTGTTCGCTACCGGCGGCATGATGCATTGCACGAGTTGCAAAGCGCGCTGCTTGTATTGGCGGATGGCGGCCGTAGCCTGGAAGAGGTCGCCGGCCTCAAGCGCGATACCAAAGAATATGGCCATGATGCACTCATTACCAAAGTCAGTGCTGAGCTGCCTCATGATAATATCGCCTACGAACGGTTCACGCCCAACGGGCCAATGGCTTTGCTGCCTAACGGCGAACGCGATTTCTCACTGGTGTGGACTGGGGAAAAGTCACGTATTGCACCCTTGCTGGAATTAAGCGATGCCGAGTTCCTGGCGCAGTTTCATGCTGAATTCGGTGACAGGGTCGGTCGCTTTTTAAGCGTGGAAAAGCGCATGACCTTCCCGCTGAAGCTGTCTCAATTGCAGTCAAGCGACACGCCGCATCTGGTGGTTGTCGGCAATGCGGCGCAGACCATGCACCCTGTGGCGGGGCAAGGCTTTAATGTTGGCTTGCGCGATGCCGAAATGCTGGCCTGGCATATTGGCAATACGCCGGGAGCCTTGGGTGGCAGTGAGATGCTGGCTGCATACCGTGCTAGCCGCAAGACCGATACCAGGCATGGCTTGCTATTTACGGATTTCCTGGTGAATATTTTTTCCAATGATATTTTAGGGGTGTCGGCATTAAGAAGCGCCGGCATCGGTATGTTTGACCTGGTCAAGCCGGTCAAACGCTTTCTGGTCAGCAAAATGAGTTTTGGTAAATGAGTGAAGGCATGCTGAAAACTGATATCACCATCGTCGGCGCTGGCCTGGTTGGCTTGTCGGCTGCGGTGGCCATGCGCAATGCCGGCTATGAGGTCGTGCTGGTCGACCGGCAGCTGCATGGCGCTGACAATACCCTGCCGGAAGGTGACGCAGACTGGGATCAGCGTATTTATGCGATCAGCCCGAAGAATGCGCAGTGGTTAAACGATCTGGGTGTCTGGTCGTTGCTGGATAGTGCCCGCATCGGAGAGATGCATGCGATGGAAATATGGGGTGATGCCGGTGCGCAGCCATTATCATTGCTTGCCGAAGATGTGAATGCGGATGATCTGGGCTTCATTATAGAAGAGCGGGCTTTGAAAAAAGCGCTGATGCGGCAGGTGGAAGTGCGTGGTGTCCGTACTTTGTTCGACAGTCCATGTGCAGCTTTAAATATGGCACCAGGCCAGGCCCGGCTGCAATTGGACAACGGGCAGGTCATCGAAAGTGCATTGCTGGTCGCAGCCGATGGCGTGCATTCCTGGGTGCGGCAGCAGCTTGGAATCGCTGTCGAACAGAAGGATTACCGGCAGACTGCGATCGTTGCGAATTTCATTACGGAAAAACCACACGGCAATATTGCCCGGCAGTGGTTCCGGCAAGATGGCGCCGACGCCGATGCTGGCGGGCATTGCGGTATTCTCGCGTGGCTGCCGCTGCCGGGCAATAAAATATCTATCGTATGGTCGGCGCCAGCCCGGTATGCTGATACATTAATGCAGTTGGACGATGCGGCGTTTACCAGTGAAGTGATGTGTGCCGGTAACGCTGCATTAGGCCGTCTGACCATGATGGGTGCGCCAGCCGCTTTTCCGCTGGCGCTGAAGAAAGCCGTGGCTGTGGTTCAGGGAAACGTGGTGCTGGCAGGCGATGCAGCGCATCGTATACACCCGATGGCAGGACAGGGCGTTAACCTGGGTTTCCGTGATATTGTTGACCTGGTAGGAATGTTGTCTGACCGTCATTCCTTGCAGCCGATCTATGACCACGGCTTGCTGAAGCGCTATACGCGCGCCAGGAAAGCAGATCTATCAAATATGCTGATGCTTACCAATGGTTTGTATCACTTGTTTGAGAGCCAGAACCCTGTAGTGAGAACAGTAAGGAACTGGGGTCTGTCTGCGACCAACCGGCAGGCGATCAAGAAAGAACTGGTTAAACAGGCAATAGCGCTTTAATCTCTGCAATTACGCAATTTGCAGCTCGGATGGATAGGCTTAACAGTAATTATATAAAGGAAATTGAATGTTAAAAAAAATAGTCAGCATTGCTTTGCTTAGCGCACTGACAACCTTTGCCATGGCTGATGAAGCTAGTGTGAAAAAGGCTGTGGAGGGTGCATACCCGAAATTCAAAGTGGATAAAGTTACGAAAACGCCTTATGCAGGTTTGTATGAAGTGTTTATGGGTGGCCAGATTATCTATACCGACGAGAAGCTGACCTTTTTAATTGCAGAAGGCCGCCTGGTTGACCCGAAGACAAAGAAAGACATCACGGGTGAGCGTCTCGATGAGTTGACCAGAATTGACTTTAACAGTTTGCCGCTGGATCAGGCGATCAAAGTGGTGAAAGGGGATGGCAGCCGTAAGCTGGTTGTGTTTTCAGATGTTGACTGCCCATACTGCAAACGCCTGGAACGTAATGAGCTTTCCAATATTACAGACGTAACCGTTTATACATTCCTGTATCCGATTGAACAGTTGCATCCCGATGCCGCTAATAAATCCAAGCTGATCTGGTGTGCAAGCAACCGTGCTAAAGCCTGGGAAAACTGGATTTTGAAAGATCAGCTGCCAAGTGCGGCAGGTAATTGTGAAGTGCCATTGGAAAAAGTGGGGCAACTGGCAAGAAAAGCCGGGGTTAACAGTACGCCGACTTTGTTTTTTGCCGACGGTAAACGCATGCTGGGCGCGCAGCCTTATAAGGAAATCGAGCGTATGCTGAACGCCGCCACTAAAAAGTAAAGTGCCGGAAAATAAAGTTCTGGCTGATGCGCTGTAGCCAGTGTGCTGTAAAACTGGCTGCAAATAAAAAAACGACCGTAAAAGGTCGTTTTTTATTTGGCATGAGATGTGATTCTGTTAGCCGCCGCCGCTGACCACTTCCCCCAGCTTGAAGATCGGCAGGTACAGTGCAACGACCAGGCCGCCAATCAGCGTACCCAGTACCACCATGATGACAGGCTCCATCAGGCTCGACAGCGCATCCACGGCATCGTCAACTTCCGCTTCATAGAAGTCGGCAACTTTACCTAGCATGGAGTCCAGAGCACCGGATTCTTCGCCGATGGCAGTCATTTGCAGCACCATGTTCGGAAAAACGCTGCTGTTCTGCATGGCCACCGTGAGGCTGGTACCGGTGCTGATCTCGCTTTGTATCTTCTTTGTCGCATCGTGATAGACCATGTTGCCGGAAGCCCCGGCTACAGAATCCAGCGCTTCTACTAATGGAACGCCAGCGGAGAACATGGTTGCCAGCGTGCGTGAAAACCTTGCGATAGTGGCTTTCCGGATGAGTTCGCCAAATACGGGTATCTTGAGGATCAGCCTGTCCATGGTTGCCTGCATGGCAATGGAGCGTTTCCACGTGTAAAAGAAAAACCAGATACCGAATCCGATGGAGCCAAAGATTGCCCACCACCATTGCACAAAACCGTCAGATATTGCCATCACGACCAGCGTCGGGCCCGGCAGGTCAGCACCAAAGCTGCTGAACAGTTCCTTAAATGCAGGTACTACAAAGATCATGATCACAGCCGTAATGATAAATGCAACGACTACGATTGAGATCGGGTAAAAAAGCGCCGATTTGATTTTTGATTTAATCGCGAGGATTTTTTCTTTGTAGGTGGCTAGCCTGTCCAGTAATGTATCCAGAATACCTGCCTGTTCGCCGGCGCCGATCAGGTTGCAGAATAACTGGTCGAAATAGAGCGGATATTTGCGGAAGGCAGTACTCAGGCTGCTGCCGGTTTCAACATCAGCTTTGATGTCGAGCAGGAGTTTTGCCACGGCCGGGTTGCTGTGGCCTTTGCCTACAATATCAAAAGACTGCAGCAAAGGGACGCCGGATTTCATCATGGTTGCCAGCTGGCGTGTAAACAGCGTGATGTCTTTTTCGCTGACTTTGCCTTTGCCGCCAAAACTGCTTTGCTTTTTAATTTTTGTGACGGTGATGCCCTGGCGCCGCAAGGTGGAGTTCACCAGGGTCTCGCTGGCAGCTTTCATTTCACCTTTGGTGACTTTGCCTTTTTTGTCCTTACCTTCCCAGGCGTAGGTGATTTCTTTTGTAGCTTTAGGATTGGCTGCCATGATGATTTCCTATGCGGGTCATTTCGCGCTTTGAGTTATATTTATTTTTATTGAAAGTTGGAAAACTATTCATTGGTACAAGCTTCAACTTCCTCGATTGAGGTTAATCCTTGTATCACTTTTAATACGCCGGAACGGCGTAAATCGTTTACACCCTCTGATTTTGCCTGGTCTGCAATATCATGCGCCGTGCCGTTTTTCATGATGATGCGGCTGATGGCATCGGTCACGGGCATCACCTGGTAAATGCCGACCCGCCCCTTGTAGCCGGAGTTACACATGCTGCAGCCATCCGGGTTATGCCCATATAACTGCCATTCTTCATTAAAGTCTTCCTCAATAAATCCTACACTTAATAGTGCTTCTTTGGGGACGGATAATGGAATCTTGCAATGTTTGCACAGGCGTCTTGCCAGGCGCTGTGCCGTAATCAGTGAAACGGCAGAGGCGATGTTGAACGGGGCAACCCCCATGTTGAGCAGGCGGGTAAGCGTAGATGGCGCGTCATTGGTGTGCAGGGTGGAAAGCACCATATGGCCGGTGGATGCAGCTTTGATGGCCATATCCGCAGTTTCCAGATCGCGGATCTCACCGATCATGATAATGTCAGGATCCTGGCGCAGGAAAGATTTCAGCGCCGCGGCAAAGGTCAGCCCCTGCTTATCGTTCACGTTAACCTGATTAATGCCCGCCAGTGGGATTTCGCAAGGGTCTTCTGCCGTGGAAATGTTCACGCCGGGGTTATTCAGAATGTTAAGGCAGGTGTAAAGCGAAACCGTCTTGCCGGAGCCGGTTGGACCCGTTACCAGCACTAGGCCGTATGGACGGCTGACAGCATGCAGCAGGCGCTCTTTCTGGATCGGTTCATAGCCCAGCGCTTCAATGCCGAGGGTGGCGCTGCTCGGGTCGAGAATACGCATGACGATTTTCTCACCGTTAATGAGCGGCAAAGTGCTCACCCGGAAATCAATCGTGCGTGACTTGGACAATACCAGCTTCATGCGGCCATCCTGGGGGATGCGTTTCTCAGAGATGTCCATGCTTGAAATGACTTTAATGCGGGATGCCAGTTTTTCTTTAATGGCAAGGGGGGGCTGGGTTATTTCGCGCAGTATGCCGTCAACGCGGTAGCGCACGCGGTAGAATTTCTCATAGGGTTCAAAGTGTAAATCCGATGCCCCCATGTTAATGGCATCCAGCAGCATTTTATTGAGGAACTTTACGACCGGTGCATCATCAACTTCTGATTCAACCGGAGCTTCTTCAAGCGGCGTGTTGTCTTCACCGAAACCAAAATCGCCATCATCGACATCGAGCGACTTCAGGGTTTTGTCGCTGGACTCCACGATCCTGTCAATCATGCGTCCAAGTTTGTCATCCTCAACAACGATCGGGGATACGTTCATTCCCATCTGGAATTGAACGCTGTCAAGGGCATGTATGTTAGTCGGATCGGAAACGGCGACGAAAAGCAGGTTGTTGCGTGTATGCAATGCCATCACGCGATTGCTTTGCATTAACTTGTTGTCAATTTTTTTCGGGGGTAAATAATCCAGGTTAAATGCATCCAGATTGAGATACGGAAACCCGAATGCTTTCGCGGCAGTTTCAGCGATGATAAGTGGGCTGAGTTTTTTGCTTTGAATCGCCTGTGAAATAAACGGGGTTTTAGTGCTACGAGCTTGGTCTTCAATTGCCTTTGCTTCATCCTCGGAAAGCAGTTTTTCCTGAATCAAAGTGCGAGCAAGGCCACTTAATTTGGTTTGTGAAATTACAGATGCCATATTTAAAGTTAAGTGTAAATTAGCCGGGAGCTTTTTTAATTATTTTTTTATTGAATGAATAATGCACTCTACACTATTCTTTGTAAAGACTTTAAACATACTGATGCCTGATAAATTTGGTGTTTTCCCGATTGATGACCACAGTGCTGGTAAAGTGCTATGAAGATAATCGTTTAATTTAAATTTTGTTGGTTGAGTAAAAGGGCTTGACATCTCAGAAAAACCAACTTATAAATATGGTTAGGTGTTTGAATTCGAGTTTTTTGTAGCCTGCTTTAATTTTAGTTACTGCGACTTCTGTTCTTGAGGCAAACTTTTTGGGGCG
>Ga0208758_100117_pt1 | contig 40367 bp, 32 predicted proteins | sample LakWasM116_HOW13_2_FD_183930 | JGI IMG/M metagenome (GOLD analysis project Ga0208758, IMG submission 183930) | Freshwater sediment methanotrophic microbial communities from Lake Washington under simulated oxygen tension - Sediment Metagenome... | ecosystem: Environmental > Aquatic > Freshwater >...
GGCTGTCGCAAAACGTTTTTGTACTGATAACCACCAGCTTAAAAGCCGTCTTTCCCGCGAAGGCGGGAACCTATAGCACCTATGAGCAGAGGTGCTATAGGTTCCCGCCTTCGCGGGAAAGACGGCTCAAAGGTTTGCGGCAAAGGCGCTTTCCCCCTTTTGCGACAGCCTCGAATGCGGGGATCCAAGTTATCGCTGCGCATAGTTGGCTTGGATTCCTGCCGAGTGCCGCCATGGCGCGGGAATGACGGATTTAAAGGTAGCAGTGACGGGAAATGCAAAATGTCCGCGCACGCGTAGGTGGGCACCCGTGCCCACCAGACCAACCCGCGGCCAACCAAACATCAGCACCGAGCAATAAAAACCACCCCATGACCGATAAACTCATCCACATCCTGCTCGTCGACGACCACCCGCTGGTGCGTGATGGCCTGCGCGCCCGCCTCGAAGCCGTGCCGCATTTCCGCGTGGTGGCCGAGGCGGACGGCGCCGACGAGGCCCTGCGCCAGGCCGGGACATTCAACATCGACCTGGTCCTCATGGACATTAACATGCGCGGCATCAGCGGCATCGATGCCACCGCCCAGTTTCGCCAGCGCTTTCCCCACATCTGCGTGCTGATCCTGTCCATGCACGACAAACTCGAATACGTCACTCAGGCCATGCAGGCCGGCGCACGCGGCTATGTGCTCAAGGATGCGCCAGGCAAAGACATCGTGCTCGCCATCGACACCGTCATGGCCGGCGGCATCTACTACAGCGCTGCGCTGGCAAAACAACTCGCCCGCCCCCTTGTGCAGGACAACCAACTCACCGTGCGTGAACAGGAAGTGCTGCACCACCTCGCCGACGGCCAGTCCAACAAGCAAATCGCGCGCGCACTGGACCTGTCGGTGCGCACGGTGGAGACCCACCGGCTCAACATCAAGCGCAAGCTCGGCATCGAAGGGCAGGCCGAGCTGATCAAGTTTGCCGTCCAGCACGCACGCTTTGACGGAAGATAGTATTCTGTCAGGGAACGTTTGTTAAAAGTGTGTCCATAAAGCAACTTAACGATTGCTTCCAATCACTATCTCATTTAACATTACAAGTCTACCTATTACGAAGATGCCGATGGCTACGTTCGAAACCACACCGTTCCCGTTGGTAGAACTGCAAGCCGTCTCCAATGCGCAGAACGAATGGCTTGCGCTCACCCTGCGGCTGACTTCCCCCGACATTGACACGACTGCCGCGCTGCACACCCTGTTCGCCGAACCGGAATTGCTGACCGCCATCGCGCCACTCGATTGCGTGCTGCTGTTAAACAGTGCCCTGGCCCTCACGCCCGAACTGCTGAAACAATTGCCCCCCAACCGAGTCAGCCTGGCAGTGGCCGCGACCGCCCTCGCAGACGACGCCGAGCGTAAATACTTAATTGAATTGCACGACGAAGGCTACCGTGTCCTGATCGACGGTCCCATGCCGGAAGGCTTGAGCCCGCCGGCCACGCTGCGCGCCGTCGCACTCGATGTCGGCGGCGACAAGGCTATCCCCTCGGGCAAAGCCGGCCTGCTGGCCCTGTTCGGCCCGCACCTGGCACGCCGCGTCGACAGCGGCGCCCGCTTTGCCGAATGCGTGCGCGGCGGCTTCGAATGGTTCAGCGGCCCCTGGCCCCTGCGTCCCTTGCCACTGAGCGAGCCGAACGACGGCACCTCGCGCAAACGCCTGCTCACCCTGCTCGGCCTGCTGGCGCGCGACGCCGACTCGCGCGAGCTGGAAGCCCTGCTCAAGCAAGACCCGGCCCTGTCTTACCACCTGCTCAAACTGGTCAACTCGGCCGCGTTCGCATTGAGCACACCGATCACCAGTTTCGGCCAGGCCATCAACCTGCTCGGACGGCGCCAGCTGCAACGCTGGCTGCAATTGCTGCTCTACGCGCGCCAGCAGGCCGACGGCCTGGCCAACCCGCTGCTGCCGATGGCCGCCTTGCGCGCGGCCCAGCTCGAAGCGCTGTGCAAGCAGCAGGGCGGCGAGCGCGACGATCAGGACATCGCCTTCATGACCGGCGTCTTCTCGCTGCTCGATGTGCTGTTCGACATGCCCATGAGCGACGTCGTCGGCGCGCTCGGCCTGCCGTCCGCCGCGTCCGACGCACTGCTGCGCCGCGAAGGCCACCTGGGACAACTGCTTGCCCTGATCGAATCGGAGGCGCCGACAGAAGATGCGCTGGCCGACACGGGCATCGATCCTGCGCCGTGGTGGCAAAGCCAGTTACACGCCTACCACTGGGCTATTCAGGTCAGCAGGAATCTGTAGCATGATCGTACGCCCCGCAACCGACTTCATGAGCAGCAGCGCTGCCGTTTGTGAAGCCGTGTTGCGCCTGCGCGGCAGCGTGCTGGCCGACGAGCTGGGCCGCATCGTCGGCAACCTGCTCGCCAGCCCGGTCGGACTGTTTGTGCCCGCCGACTTCAAGCTCAGTGACGAGGACGCCGGATCGGGCGACCTGTTTCCCGACACCTTCGAACGGCTGACGCGCGACATCGCACGCGGCGACGAACTGTTCGGCCGCTACGAAGTATCCGGCCGCAGCGACTACAGCGCGACCGACCGCGAACTGCTCGACAACCTCGCCGCACTCACTGCCAGCTTGCTGCAAGTGCATGCGCTGGCCCAGCGCTCCACGCACGCCTACCTGCAGATCGAAGCGCAGATGGCCTACCAGACGCAGATCCTGGACCAGATCCACGAATCCGTTCTGACCATGGACCAGCTTGGCTACATCACCAGCTGGAACAAGGGCGCCGAGCGCCTGTTCGGCTACACCTCGCTGGAAGCGGTGGGACGCAACATCCTTTTCCTGTACGAAGACGAAGACACCGGCTTCCACGATGCCTTTGCGGAGCAAGGCGGACGCATGATGGAAGTGCGCCGCCGCAAAAAATCAGGCGAAGTATTCTGGGCGAGCCTGTCCCTGTCGCCACTGCGCGACCTGCAGGAAAGGCCCATCGGCCTGATCGCCTACCTGACCGACATTACCGAGCGCAAGCTGGCCGAAGAACGCCTGCACCACCTTGCGTATTACGATGCCCTGACCGGCCTGCCCAACCGCACCCTGCTGACCAAGCTGGTCGACCAGGCGCTGATGGTCGCCCAACGCAACGGCGCCACCGCCTGCATCCTTTTTATAGACCTCAACCGCTTCAAAATGTTCAACGACACGCTGGGGCGGGGCACCGGCGACGAACTGCTCAAGCAAGTGTCGCAACGCTTTCGCAGCGTGCTGCGCGAGCAGGACGTGGTCGCGCGCCTGTCCGGCGATGAGTTTGCGGTAGGCCTGTTCGACATCCGCCAGCATTTCGAAGCCACCACCGTCGCCCAAAAGCTGCAGCAATCGCTGGTCGAACCTTTCCTGATCAACGGGCACGACCTGCGCGTGGGCGCCAGCGTCGGCATCAGCGTGTATCCGCAGGATGGCAACGATGCCGAATCGCTGCTGCGCCTGGCAGATATCGCCATGGCACGCGCCAAGCAGCCGGGGCATGGCGACGACGACAGCGTGACCTTCTACAGTCACGACATGAACCAGGGCATGCAGGAACGCATGCGCATCGAATCCGGGCTGCGCCATGCGCTGGCCAACGGCGAATTGCTGCTGCACTACCAGCCCAAGTACGAGATTGAGAGCGGCCGCATCGTGGGCGCCGAAGCGCTGGTGCGCTGGCTCCATCCCGAGCGCGGCCTGGTGCCGCCGGTGGAGTTCATCCCCCTGGCCGAGGCAACCGGGCTCATCGTGCAGGTGGGCGAATGGGTGCTGGAAGCGGCGTGTGCGCAGGCGGCGGCGTGGCAGAAGGCGGGGATTCCGCCGTTCAGGCTGGCGGTCAATGTGTCGGCCAGGGAGTTTTCCGGCAACCTGCCGGCGCGCGTGGCCGATACCCTGGCGCGCTACCAGCTCGACGCATCGTGGCTGGAGCTGGAGATTACCGAAAGCACGCTGATGCACAACATCGAACGCGTGATCGCCATCATGGACAAGATCACGGCGATGGGCGTGAGCTTGTCGCTTGATGACTTTGGCACCGGGTATTCCAGCCTGTCTTACCTGAAGCGTTTTCCGATCGACACGCTCAAGATCGACCGCTCCTTCACCACGGGTTTGCCGGACGACAGCAATGACTGCGCGATTGCCAGCACCATTATCAGCATCGGGCGGCAACTGCGGCACAAGGTGATTGCGGAGGGCGTGGAAACGACGGCGCAGCTGGAATTCCTGCGCGAGGCGGGGTGCGACGAGGTGCAGGGGTATCTGTTTTCACGACCATTGCCGGCGCTTGAGCTGGAGCAGAAGCTGCGCGAGAACTGGTCGCTGCCCGGCTGAGGCAGGGAAGGGCGCTGCCCAGCCGGTGTGGATTTCTGTATAATGCGGGTCTGCAGGAAGCGTGGCCGAGCGGTTGAAGGCACCAGTCTTGAAAACTGGCGACGGGTTACACTGTTCGTGAGTTCGAATCTCACCGCTTCCGCCAAGAACTAGTTCCAGAAAGTATCGGAAAGACCCAAAGCCCGCGTGTCTCACTATGAGAATGTGGGCTTTTTCGTTCCGGGACGTGCCAAGAGGTGCATTGATAGTCCAGCTTGTTCGGGGCATCTTTCGGGGCATCCACTCAAGCGAACGAAAGCGATGCCCCCAACATGCCAAAGCAAGTTGTCCCACTCACGAACGTGCATATTCAAAACGCAAAACCCGACGCGATCTGCACAACGTAACCGGAGGCGGCACCTTCCTAATCCCAAACAGGAACGACCATACTCGGCCGACTTCGAATGGGGCAATCCTGCAGGCGCTCAAGCGAATGGGCTACGGCGGCAGGCACACTGGGCATGGATTCGGGTCCCTTGCAATGGGTGTCATCAGGTCCCGCCTCGGCTACCGACACGAGGTTGTCAAGAGACAGTTGTCGCACGGGTCTGAAGATGAGTACGGTGAGGCTTACGACCGGGAACAATTTATTGAAGAACGTAAAGCGATGATGCAGGCGTACGCCGACTACATCGATACGATAGAAGCAGGCGGCAATGTAGTGCCCTTGAATTTCCGCCGCGCTTAATTCGAACAATTTGACAAGCTGGAAGCGAAAGAAGTCACTGGAACATTGGCACAGTTGTCGAAAGTTAATATAAGTCATTGATCTAGATACTTTTATTTGTTCCGAAAAATATATAGATTTTTTGGGACAATACTGAGACAACACTGGGACTGCTTGGTCCAATCGGACTGCTAGCCCGAAAGGACTTCGCACCTCCTGGAATTCTGCGCGGGTGGATTTCCCCTGCGTGCCCCCTTTAGCCCGGTGCTAGCCGGGAGCGAGTGTCGCCTCTCCCTTGATCCTGATCTTGGCCGATTGCGCTGCAGCCCAGGTGATGACCTACATCGGAATGCCATCGCCGCCCAGGTGCTGACCGTAGCCGGCATGCAGCCGCCGCCCAATGAGTGCCGCTGTCGGGGTCGAGCTGCTGCCCGTGGTGGCTGCTCCCGACGGGCCGCTAATGCCCCGTGGTGGGTGCGGCCTGCGTGCCGCTGCTGTCCGGTGGTGACCGTGGCCGACGTGTTGTCGCCTAGTGCTGGCCGTAGCCGTCGTGCAGCTGACGCTTTGGTGCTGGCCGGGCCAGAGCGCCCTCACTGCCTATGATCGCCGTGTGCAGTGCCACGCCGCTGCCTTGCAGCGCGCGTGGCCGGCGTGCTGCTGGTGCCTGGTGGGGGCCGTGGCCGGCGTGCCGCTGCTGTCCGGTGGTGACCGTGGCCGAAGTGTTGTCGCTTAGCGCTGACTGTGGTCGGGGCGGCGCTGCCGCAGGTTGCCGTGGCCGTCGTGCAGCTGACGCTTTGGTGCTGGCCGGGCCAGAGCGCCCCCACTGCCTATGATCGCGGTGTGCAGTGCAACGCCGCTGCCGTGCAGCGTGCGTGGCCGGCGTGCTGCTGCCGTGGTGCGTTGCGTGACCGGGATGGCGCTGCTAACAGATGACATGAATGAAAAAGGCAGGTTTTTTCCCGGACAGCTTAGACTACGGAGGTGGACTCAAGATGTTGAGGGATTCTTACTAAATAAGGGGCGAAATGGACGTCGATTCGGAAGCTGCAGTAAAGAAGTACCCTGAATGGGACAATGGGCTGACTGGGAACTTGGTCACTTCCATATTCGGTGCGTCTCAGTGGAAAAAGGCGCACCCGGCCGTGAGGTCCATGACGGACAGACCTGCGTTCTGCCGCTACCACTACCACGAAGCCTTGAACATGATGAACGAGTACATCAAATCCAATCTGGAGGAGACTGGCTTGTGGGGTGTCTACGATGACTACGATGAATTTAGCTACCTGATGCAGAGAGTCAGGGCGCACATCGTCGCCTTCGTCCAGAGCCTGCATGCTGTAGCAGACACCTGCGCGCATATGCTCTATTACTCCCTGGCGCTAGACAAACTTCCCGGGCCGCTCAAAGAGCGGGACATCTCTGCCAATAAAGTCTTCGCGCTCCTCAAGCAGCAACGCGATGTCGGACATCCCGAGTATGACAAGCTCTGTAGTTTGTTTCGCGAGATCACAACTGGCGACGACTATACGTACCTTAGTGCCCTGAACAATACGTCAAAGCACCGCAGTATAGTGCGCCCCGAACTCAACGAAGATGTTACTGGCATGCGGGGAGATAAGTGGATTCTCTTCTTGGAGGCGTTCTGGTACGAGGGAGATCTGTTCGAAAAAACTAACGCTCGCGAGTTCATGCGTAAGGAGCACGACCGTATTCAGCCACTTTCCGTAGACATTGGTGTGGAACTGAACGAGGTCTTGAAGAAGCTCCACGCGTTGAAGTCCCACGAACCTGGCATATGATGTTCGGCGGAATTTATCCGGCATCGGAACGTTGCAGCCTGCACCGGCAAACCCCATGACGCCTGGGTACACGTCCTGCCGGAATGTCACCGCATCTCTCCCCTTTTTTCACTTTATGTGTCACCCGACAGCTGCTGCTGCCGCGGTGCTTCGCGTGGCCGGCGCGTTGCTGTCGCCCTAGGGCTGGCAATGTCCGACATGCGGCTGGCGCCCAGATAGGCTGCGGCCGGCGTGCTGAAGTCGCCCTGGCGTTGACTGTTGCTGGCGTTCTGCCGGCCGTTGCCGAAGTGCTGCTGTCGCCCAATTGATCTGGCAAGCAGGGGGCCCACCACTACGACAACTATCCCCACCACCAGCAGCAGACAGACACCCAGCGCTGTCATGGGTCGCACCAGGTTCGCGCGCTGAGATTGCGCCAGTAGGGGAATATTTGCGCGATTTCGCTGGCCACTTTGTCCCAGTGTGCCAGATGTTTTTTTCTGTCCGAGAAGATTTCCGAGGCACAAAAGTATTTCAAAATCAATGGCTTAGTTAGGTTTTCCGCTGATGTCCCAGTGTCCCAGTGAAAAAACATATCGTTAGGGCGCGCGGTTGCAACTTGGCCGTGCCCGTGGAGATGACATGGCGCTAGCTTGGGTGGGCCGTCGCATTCGATGGATACACACCAGGCGGCGGAGCCGGCGGGGCTTGCGTCGATGCGTACCCCACCTCCCCCCCCGGGGTGTAGGTTCTTCCCAGGGTCGGGAAAGCAAGGGTAATTCGGACCCCGCCAGGAATATAGCGGGTGCGCAAAACATTTCCTGATATCTAGCCTAACAGTATGGTTGAATGTTTACGTTTTCTGTCAATCAACGGGGGGAGCGAGTGCAAATAGAATCCATGAAGAGCGTCGATTTCGAGGCAGAGTTGAAATGTGTAGCGGGTACTCATCTGAAGGTCACGTGCAAAGTCCGGCTCCCGTCTACTGGTTGGGACGGCGCATTCGTAGCAATCGAGCTCCCACACACAAACATAGTTCTCCAAATGCGAAACCCCTCGCAAGTTCGAGGGATTGATCGATACGGTCGTACCATCACGCTCGATGGCGTGTACTACCGCTCGATTAACATTGAACCTGGTCGGACAGCGGGGTTTGCGCCGATGGAGATTCAACACATCGACCGCCTTCAGATCACCGGATTATTTCCGAACGAGGCTGCTGCCCGAAACTTGCAGTTGACGCTTGGGGCCCATAAGTTCCTCTCCGACGTACAAGCGAAAAGCATAGCGTTAGATGAAAGCATGCACGCCGAAGAGCTATTCAGCCTCGACCTTCCTTCGCTGGGGCCGGTGACGTTCTACCGCGTATGGGAAATTTTTCGATCTGTCGACCGGTTGAACGCAACTGCGGCTTGCGCTTTTAGACTCGCCATCCAGAACCACCAGGCATTGCCTCACCCAGACAGGTCGGCAAGTACGATTCGGCATGCACTTACCGTTCCGTCCATTTTTTGGCGTCAACGCGTTTGCGCGATCGGGTGGTCAGAAAATAACTCCAATGGGGAGAGAGTCGAGGCTTGGGACCAGCCTTTGGAGCCTGTCAAGACGACGAGTGCGGCGGTTGCACCCAATCAGGGAATTGCTCATAGGGATGACCTTCACGTGCTTCTTGAGTCAGCCTTGCGTAACTTTTCTAACCTAGACGTCGAGCTGCAGCGCGCAATCGAATTGATGTCACTTGGACTTGTACCTTTCGTTGCGCAGCAGCATGCCCAGCGGTTCCTTACGATGTTTCATGCACTGGAAGCGTGCAGGCGATTTGCAAGCAAGGAACCGTCGCCTGAGGTTCAAGTCGTTACGGACGACCTATTAGAAGTACTTCGTACTGCCTCGATCTCATCGGATGGTTCATTGCGAGAACGGTTGAACGGCATTATTGAGGGCGTGGCGGGAGGACCTCGCGTTGACCTGAAGATTCAGCTAGAGGAGATGATGGCTAAGTGGAACGTGCATACAGCCGACATTTGGCCTATAGTTGGCCCGGCTTCGATGCCCGGACTAAAGCAGATTCGCGACACCCTGGCACACAAGGGGTCGACCGCCGTCAACGGCAGATGTCTTGTGGTCGCGGCGTACCACCTTTCCGTTTTGCTGGAACGCATCGTCCTTGCGTTACTCGACATACCGCTGCAGGAAACCGATATTGCGCCCGAGCGGGTGGGCAGCAGTGAGTGGTTTGACCGTCAATATGTTGACGATCTGCGGGCACGCATTCTTAAGAAGCTGGATAGTTGAGCTACTCTCCCTTTTTGGGGGCATTCTCCAGCAAGAAAAATTCAAAAGCCGCTTGCAGTAAGGGTTTGCGGGCGTTGTTCGAATCCCACCGCTCCGCCAAGATACGGAACACTAGCCCCACAAGTTGGGGCTTTTTCGTGCGCCCAGCATTGGCGCACTCTTGTGGGTAAAGTGCCGCCGCAAGCTGACCCAGCGACGAAGCGAAACGCAACCGTGCGAGGGCGACCGAGTGTGGGGAGGAAGCGTGGAGCGAAACTGCGAGCCGATGTACAACAATCGGATACAAGGCGCTGCCGAGCAGAGCCTCTCATGTGCGGGCTTTCCCTGATTAGCTGTCTTTGCATTCGGATGTGTCGCGGGTGGCCGGGCACCTTTTTTCGTCATGACGAAGCGCGCACCTGGCCGTAAGCGTCTTCCCATTCTTACGGTAGCCCATAACTTTCCGACGCCAGCAGTCCTTGTTGCAAGTCCTCCAGGCGGCGCATGCCGCGCGATCTTAAAGCTGACTTCAATTTAGGTTTGATCGTGTCCCGGGAAGTGGTGCATGAAGACGGCGCCAATGTGGGGGGCGCTCCTCAGCTGTCCTGGCTTCATCACCACGCCTGATAGAAAGGGACTTTCAAGCGCACCGGCCGTACATCGAGCCGCGCGTCAAAGATAGAGTAAGTATTATTGTCCAGCCCGTCATCATTCCAGCCACGCGTGTGTTCATCACGCCGCAGCATGAATTCGAAACCCAGCTCAGGAGCAGGGTCGGCCACTGGCGCATCGGGCAACTGCTCCAGGTCGAAGGCGATGCCCCGAACATGGTCGCGCGGGCCATCGACCAGTTGCGCCAGTGCGCGCAGGATGGTGTTTTCACCGAGGATGTCGGTATAAGCAGGACGGGGATTTTCCAGCTCCGGAACAAAGCCCGGCTGGCGGAACTTGATCTCGCCCCTTGCCTCTTTCGCGGGCAGCACCTGCCCCTTCAGTGTCGACAGGTCATAGCGGTCGCCATTATCGAGATAAGAAATGCGTACATTGCGCACGTTCATGGGCCCCGCGTCCAGAGTCGCCTGACGCAGGTCCAGCAGGAGCGCGCCGCTGGCGCCGACAATTTCGATCTCGCTGCCGCGAATGATTGCTGCGGTATTCTCGTCCACCCCGAGACCGACCTTGTAGCCTTTGGCCAGCATCAGCGCCAGCATGCGTCCCACCCTGCCGCGTGCGAGGAAATGTTGATCAATAAACAGCTGTTCGCCGACAAAGCCCAGGCCGCGATCGATTTCCTTACCGTCGCGCATAACGCCCTTCATCACCTGCACGGGGTCGGGTGCATCGCGGAACATCGTGCTGCTCATGATGGCGGCGCCGGCACTGCTGCCGGCAACCACGCCGCCGCGCGCCTGCAACTCGCGTATGGCCTGCAGGACGGGCGACGCTACCCCGACCGGATTTAGCACATCGACGATGAACTCCTGCGCACCGCCGGTAAAGAACACCCCGGTGGCCGCGCGGATCTTGGCCAGATTGGCCGGGTCGGCCGCTGCGCGGCGTGCGGACTCCAGGGTCTCGCCCGCCCAGCGCGGCGCGATCTTCAGCAATTCGGCTTTTGCACCACGGCGCCTTAATTGCTCTACTGCCTCCGCCCCCGACTTTGCAGGATTCGACGATGCGGTGGGAATCACCACAAAGCGTGCTTCGGATCCACCGCCCAACTGCACGAGCCGCTGGCGTACCGCCTCATTATCGTTGCGCACCGCGCCGCCCATGGGCATGACGATGCCGGCGACCGGCTGAAACGCCAACGATTGCGCCGCCTCTGCGGCGTGGGCGACAGACGCTGGCAATTGCGCGGCCAGTTGCGCCGCGCAGAGCAGCAGTATCGACGTGTATTTCACGAGCAGACTCCCTTAATGGACTTAACGCTATGTTGCCATTGATGTCGTTGCACTAACCGGCCGCGCTCCCCTGTTTGCGCATATTCGCAACTGCATGTCGCAATGTGTAAAATTAGCAACAGCCCATGCTTTGTTTTTTTGCAACCATGCGACACGGGTTTTACACTGAGCGACGCAAGGACCTTCCGGCGCACGCAAGCGGTGCAAGGCTCTTACACTAAAACTGTTCCATCACCGCCATGGGGCGGAGCAAGCAGTCGCTTGCGCAGGATTACCCACTTACGAGGACTGATCGCATGAAATTACCTGGCACGCACAAGGCATCCGCATTCCGCCGCTCCCGCTGCACCCATGCCGTATTGCTCGCGCTTGGCAGCATTAGTTTGAACACTTTCGCGCAAACGATGCAGCGCGTGGAAATCACCGGCTCCAGCATCAAGCGTATCGAAGGCGAGGCAGCACTGCCAGTAGAAGTCATCAAGCGCGAAGATATTGACAAGTCAGGCGTGACCACTGCGGCCGAACTGCTGCAAAAGATTTCATCCAATGTGGGTGGCCTGACCGATGGCTCCAGCGTCAGCGACGTGATGGGTGGCCAGCGCGGTTTTAACGGCGCCAACCTGCGCGGGCTGGGTGTATCGAGCACGCTGGTGCTGCTGAACGGCCGTCGCATGGCCAACTTCGCCAGCCCTGGCGACAATTCCGGCGTCGACCTGAACAACATCCCAGCCGGCGCCATCCAGCGCGTGGAAGTGCTTAAAGATGGCGCCTCTGCGATTTACGGTACCGATGCCATGGGCGGCGTGATCAACTTCATCACCCGCAAGGATTACCAGGGTGGCGAAGCGAGCGTATATGGGCTGCGCACGCGCGAAGGCGGCGGCGGCAAAAAATCGGCATCGCTGTCGGCCGGCTTCGGCTCTTTGAGCACCGACCGCTTTAACGTGTTCGGCGCATTGGATGTGCAGGAGACTGGCCGCCTGGCGAGCTCGCAACGCAAATTCATGCAGGAATACAGCTTGCCCGACCGTCTGTCCCCGCAGCTGTCGAGCTATTCTTTTCCAGCCAACGTCGACCTGAGTGCCGCCCAGTTGACGACCTTGAACAATTCAGGCTACCGGAAGGGCGCCGGCCCTGGCGGCACCTACGTGCCGTCGTCGGGCCGCAGGGTCAGCTTCGGCAGGGAAACCTGCGTGAACGGTTCTCCGAACGTGGTGCGTCCTCTCGGCCCCGGCGGCACGGAAGGCTGTTCCTTCAACTACATGGGTGACTCGGAAGTCTACCCGGACTCCAAGAAGCAAAGCTTTATCGGCCGTGCTACCACCCTGGTAGGAGACGCGCATCAAGTGTTTGCCGAAGTCATGCTCAGCAAAGCCACGACCAACTACGCGGCGTCGCCTGCCACATCAGGCAGCATCAACGGCACCAGCACCGGTATCTTCCTCCCAGCCGATCTACAAGCCAAGACGGGCATCACGACGCCGGTTAATTTCCGCTTCCGCCTGACCGATGCGGGCCGCCGCACCTCGGAAGTGACCAGCGATGCGTCGCGCTTCGTCGTGGGAGCGACCGGCAAGGTGGGCGCATGGGAATACGATACGGCGTACAACCACAGCGTCAACAAGGCCACCGACCTGGATATCGATGGCTGGGTGTCGCGCAGCAAAATGCTGGCAGGTATAGCCAGCGGCAAGTACAACCCGTTCGTACCCGCCACGGATGACGCGGGCCGCAAGTTCATGGACTCGATCAAAATCAATGGCGCAGCGCGTATTTCAAAAGGCACCAGCGACGGCGTCGACGCCAAGCTGACCCGCTCGCTGATGGCGCTGGGCGGCGGCGATGTGATGCTCGCCGTGGGCGCCGAACTGCGGCGCGAGAAGACGTCATTCACGTCCACCGATGCGCTGCGCACCAACGACGTGCAGGGCGACCGCGCCAGTTCGGACGAACTGCTGGCCGACACGTCCAACTCGCGCGACATCGCCGGCATTTACACGGAGATCAATGCGCCGTTCAGCAAGGAATGGGAAGGCCAGTTCGCCATCCGGCACGACCGCTACAAGGGCGTGCATGATCCGCGGACCAATATCACCACACCTGCCCTGAGCACCACCAATCCGAAAGTTGCTGTGAGCTATCGTCCGAGCACACAAGTACTGGCCCGCGCATCCTACGGCACTGGCTTCCGCGCACCGTCGATTTCCGAACTGTTCCTGCCGGTTCGTTCCGGTACCACGGCCAGCTTCGTGAAAGACCCCGTTTCCGGCGAAATTGCCCAGTTCGATCTGGACCGGTACGGCAACCCGCTGCTGAAACCGGAAAAATCCAAGCAGTTCTCGGCCGGCCTGGTATTGGAACCCAACAAAAACTGGAATGCCAGCCTCGACTACTGGGACATTCGTAAAACCGACATCATTTCGGAAATCGGCGAGCAGACCGTGTTCGACAACCCGATCTACTACAACGATCCGGCGATCGTGGTGCGTGACGATGGTGCTGTGTCCTTCCTGCAGTTCAAGAAAGAGAACCGTGGCAAGCTCAATACGTCAGGGCTGGACATTGGGCTTAACTGGCGTGGGGACACAACGTCGGTGGGCCGCTTCAGCGCCAGCTTGAACGGCACGTTCATCACCAAGTACAAGTTCCAGTCCGATCCTCATTCGCCGATGGCGAATGGCCTGGGCGTATTCCGCGACGACATGGCCGTGCAGCGCTGGCGCCACAAGGTCAATCTTGACTGGACTAACGGTCCCGTCAATCTGAGTCTGGGCAACACTTTCTTCTCTAGTTATCGCGATCAGAACATTCCGGGTCTGGCTGATCCAGGTTACAACGACCGCGACGTGAAAGCCTATTCGCTGTGGGATTTGACCGGCAGCTATGCGTTCAGCAAGAACCTCAAGCTGCGCGCTGGCGTGATCAATGTGCTGGATACGCCACCCCCATTCACCAACCAGTCGCGCTACTTCGAAGTGACCTGGGACCCGACTTATGGTGATCCACGCGGCCGTTCGATGTTTGCCAACCTGCAGTACAAGTTCTAAACTTCCCAGGCACCCTTCCAAATGGCAGGGTGCCTGCGGCCGGACGAATTCCTGATTATGCTTGTCAACCAACTCATTCGACGTGATCCGACTGCCAAAGCGTAGACCGTCGATGATGGTTTCACATGTCCTTTTGGGGGCTATGGTTCTGCGCGGGCGCAGGCCGACTTGAACATTCTCAGCGCTCGTGATTAGTCTCGGCCTTCGCCGCTGCGCCATGTTCAGCCTTGCTGCGCTTGTGCACATACATGGCGTCGTCGGCCATTTTGAGATAATCCTTCGCCTCGCCAGCATGTTCCGTGGCCATGGCAAAACCGATACTGACATCAACAGTTACCTCGACATCGCCAATGTTGATGGGACGTAGGACTTCCACGCGCATTCGTTCGGCGATCACGTGAGCTTCGCCCACCTCGGCATCCGGTGCGAGCAATGCGAATTCATCGCCGCCTAAGCGGCACAGAATATCGGTTTCTCTTTTGATCGCGCTGAGACGGTCGCCAACCGTTCGCAACACGAGATCGCCAGCCAGGTGACCATGGGTGTCATTGATCGGCTTGAACCTGTCGAGATCAAGCACCAGCAATGCGAACCTTCTGCTCGTATCGCGCTTCAGCCTGGCGAAGCACGCTTCCAGTTCTTCATTAAAGCGCCAGCGATTGGCAAGGCCGGTCAGATCGTCATGTGAGGCTAAATATAGCGTACGCTCGTCACGTTGACGCTGCACTGTGATATCCCGCGCAACGGCATAGAGGTAGTGAGATCCTGAGGGAGGCGCCGGCGTGGTCCAGTTTAACCAGCGATATTCGCCGTTCTTATGCCGGTAGCGATTGTCAAAGCTGATGGTGTCTGTGCCCGTCCGCAGCTTTTGCACTTCTTGCAGGGTCTTTTCAAGGTCGTCAGGATGCACCAATTCAAGGAAGCTTCGCGATAACAATTCACCTTGCGCATACCCAAGCGTACGCTCGAATGCTAGATTAACTCGATGAAAATGGCCGCTGGTTGTGGCAATGCACAGCATGTCCAACGACAGGCTGAAGAAAGCTTCGCGCTCTTCTACTACCTGATGGATCAACTGTAGACTCTGCTTTAAAGAGTCCGCCAGGTGGTGGTGCTGTTCGACTTCCTGCTTGAAGGATAAAACCAGCTTATCGAGCAACTCCAGATTTTCCGCACGACAGCGTAAGTTTGCCACCAGTTCATGCAGCGAGGTCTGGTCTACCCGATGGTGGACAGCGTCTGTCATGGTCATCATCTCTCTGAAAAACTTGGCAGTTTTGCGATATATTTTTTTGCCGCGTTGAAGCTTTTCAGACAAATCGCGCCGAAGCCCACTCCGTTTTCCAACCGGGCATTCATAGAACCGCAAGATTGCCTAAATCGCTACCACGTATGACCCGTTGCTGACTTTCAATACAGTACCACGCCGCTTTCGATCCATCAATTGCGCTGGTGAAGACTGCCTGTCGTCGAGGCCTACGCATTCAACTCGATCGTAGGCCGGGTAGTTCAACATTGTTATCCTTCCATGGTTGGTGTTCCACCGGCCGGCGAAGAACCAGAGTTTGATATAAACGGTATATATCGTTTGATTAATTTGGTGAATTTGACTGGACTGTTCGTAGGCAGCGCCGCGCAGGTTCTCGTGCGCGGGCAGGTCCAGCGTGTGCTGTGCGTCCTGCTGCTGCACGCCGAGGCCATTGAGCCTTCGATACGCCGCGTAGTCGGACACAGTGGGGGGGAGCAACGTTGATGATGAGGGCGATTTCCCGCTCGGAGCTGCCCTGCTCGAAATGCAGTCGCAGCACTTCATGGATTTTGCGCCTGGCTGACCTTTTATTGGTCAAGCAACCCTCCGGATAGAAATCCGGCAGGTTCCCACCTTTATCCGCTTGCCGATGGCCGTGGAATGAGTGTCCAGTCTGGCGTAGTATCCGCACCCAGGCCGGGCGCGCTCTGACCCTACAGGTCCACAAATGCGGGTTTATTTGCAGCCCAAAATCTTCGCTCGTGCGGGACATCCGAGATAGTGTTCGCGAATCGTGCGATAGCTTCCGTCGTTCAAGGCAACAGTCAAATGTTTGTCGAAGGCGGCAACAAAGGAGGGATTCAGAGAACGCTTGCTGAACGCAAACACGGCGGTACTGGATGAAACGACAATGCCGCTGTCAGCGATTTTGGTTTCTAGTGCGAGCTGCCTGAGTTCCAGCCGAGCCGTGGCTTGATCGGCGATCAATCCGTCAATGCGGCCCAGTTCGAGCATGCGCCAGGCGCTGCGCCGCAGCGTAATCGGCACCAGGTTGGCCACAAAGCGAGGGTCCTGACGAACCTGTTCAAATTGGCTGCCATAGGATACGCCGCGCTGAACCCCGAGGCGAAACGAAGTGCCGAGCAGGTCCTCAAGCCGCATGAGGCGATATTTGCTCGTAGCGCCACTGCTCAGGTAAAGTATGTTCGGTGACTCTAGCGCGGGTTTGGAAAAGTGCGCAAAGCGCTCACGTTCCTCGTTGCGCAAAGTGCCAGGCAATATATCCAGCCTGCCCGCCTCCAGTTCGGCCACCGCGCGCGCCCAAGGCATGTTCACGAAGTTCGCCGTGCATCCCATCTGGGCTAACAGGGCGCGAACCAGATCAGCATCGAAACCACGTATCTCGCCGGTCGGTGCCCGGAATGAATATGGGGCGTCATCGTACCAGCGAACCGTCTTGACACATGCGGCGCACTGCGCTGCCGGCATCACGAGAATCCACAATATCCACAGTAGTTTGACTCTCATGACATTCCGTAATCCGTCTACAGTCAGGGCGACGGATTCCGCAACCCGCCTCTGGTCGAGCTTAAACGAGCGGCATCCATTTGTCGAGGGAGCCCTGCCGGGGTAGGGATGTTTCCAAAACTTGAAAGGCAACGAAGCACGAGCATATCGAACGTTTTGAGGCTTGCCATGATAGGTTTCCCGTCATCGTTCTTAGCCATGCGATTTGGTCATCCGTCGGACCGGCAGGGATATACACGCAACGTGGACGACGGATCTAAATTTAGAAGCTATGCGCGCATCGACGCATGCCTCTCCAAGCTTTAGCAGGGATTCGTGGTGAGTATCACGATGGCCGGCGAACCGTTATAGTTAAATAAGTCCCGGGAAGACCTGTAGTTCTGTCCTGCGACATCGAAGGCACGGCAGGTTCCTGCTGCAACGTTAGACCATGGGCGTGGTGATGCGGTGGCCGCTACAAGTGTGATTTTATGGCGCTGGCCAGCATAAGTGCGCCAGTACCGGCACAGTCACCAAGGTCTGCTTGGAGGTGCTGCCGGCAGTCTCGTATTCTGCAGCGCCGGAATCGACGACTCAAGCCAGCAGCGTAATCTCGAAACTGTCCCCGACACGCATGTCGGCCCGCAGCCAGTCGGTGCGTTCGCCCGCCGCGCCAGTAGCCGCAGATGGAAACGACCTGACCGATACCTTGCATACATCGGGGCTCCATTTGTCCCAGAGCAGGGAGCACATCATGTGTGTGTCACGCTCAGACAGGCGCGCGGTGACCTCCTGGTCGCGCACGTTGACCGTGAACGCGATCTCGGAACGCAGCTGCGGCAATGACGGCTCCGGTCCCATATGACCCTGCAGCAAGGCCTCGTATTCGCCTTGTTCGCGCAGATAGTCTGCTGAATCCGTCGGCTTGAATGTGGACGGTGCATCCGGTTCATCGTGATCGATCAGGACGAAGATCAGGCTGTCGCCTGGTTTCAGCAAGCCCTCGTGAACCCAGCCCACGTGCGCTTTGCGATCGCCGGGTAATTCCTGCATGCCGCGCACTTCATAAATGCCCGCAGCGGCGTCAAAACGGCTGCCATGTATGTGAGCGGTAAGAAGCGTCAGATCTGGCATGCCGGCATTGCAGATGAACTCGCCGTTTTTGTGTACCGAGAAACAGATCATGGATAGCGTTCCTTGGGTGAAAAATGGCGCCGGAGGGAGGGACCGCGGGTGCGGGATCATGGGACCTATGTGAAGTGCATCCTAACATGCGCGCGCCCGGCGCTGATCTGGCGACTGGGCAGCTCGTTGAACTACTCAAGATCAAACTGACCTGCACGACGCACGAAGCGTCGCGCAGAATTGCCAGTTTAGTTGCGGGACTGGCGCAGGCGCACTGCACCAAGCAGCCCAATGCCGGCCAGCACCAGGGCGAGCGAACCTGGCTCGGGCACCTGCGTCGCGCTGACAAAGCTCAGATCGTCCATCACGTACGAAGCCTGGAAGCCGCTGGAGACGACGATCGTATCGATCACACTGTCCCAGCCAGCGTCCAGAAACGCGGGCGACTCCGACAGCTGCAGTGCGGCGGAACTGGCGACCAGCAGACCCTTGAAGTACAAATCGAAGCGTACGCTGCTGTCGCTGTAGCCGGAGAACCAGGCACCGTCGAACACGGTGGGGGTCAGAAAGCGAATGGTGCTGGCGATCGGCCCACCGTCGATCCAGTCGGTGGTCACGCGGCCCTGGCCGGAATGCGGGGTAAATGGTGCCTGCTCTCCGGTGAAGACCGACAGGCCGGCGTTCGACCAGTCAAGTCCGCCGTAGTTGCTGGGAACCGCAGCATAATCGTTAGGGCCGACGATGTCGTCGAAGGTCAGAACGGTGGCTGAAGCGAAGGGTGCGCACAGCGCGATGGCGGCGCTGACGGCGAAGTTACGGAAGATGGCTCGCATGGATTTCCTGAATGAGTTGATGTGAGAGGGCGTGCAGCTGACTTGTCAGACCTTGCCCAGCGCCGGGTCGCTGACCGTGTGCCGGCCAGTTTCGACACGGCCAGCAAAGCGGCGCAGGTACTCGGGGTGGCTCGATACCGAGGCACTGAAGTCGTACCAGTAGCCATTGCCCGCGACCGGAATGCGCACAGACAGTTCGCTGCGTGGCGGAACCGTATGCAGCTGCCGCAGCGCCGCATAGGCGTTCGCGTTCAGGTTAAACGTGCACGCCACTGCACCCTGGTTGACCAGTCGCAGTACCAGTTCGCCGGTGCTTGCATCGCACTGCACCTGCACGTCAGGGCGCGGCTGGCCTGCTGCAACCGCGCGCAGCGCACTGCCAGTGAAGTGCCGGTGGTAGCCATTCGGCCCAAGCACCCACAGGTCGTACGCGCCGCCCACCGCAGGCAGCCAGACATCCGCCAGCGCCTTGCCTGGTTCGACCGTGTAGCGGCGCGGCAGTGCTGCCAGGTCCTTGCGGTCGTACACGTGGAACACGGCGCCCTGGCGTCCGGTGTTGAAGAAGGTTAGCGCCACGCGCACCGACGCCATCGTGGCGCCGGGCTGCACTTCGCAGACGGTCGCCAGTTCATAGGGCAGGGCACGCGACGGCCGTGTGCCGGCAGCCTGCAGCGGCAGTTGAGGCGTGGCGGGTGGCGAGATCTGCGCCAGGCGCTGCTGCGCGGCGCGCAGGGCGTCGGCCTGGCTTCTGTCGCGGCGGCCCTGCAGCGTGGGCAAGGCCTCGGCGTTCGGCGTGGCAAAGTTGAAGGCGCTGGTCAGGTCGCCGCACACGGCGCGGCGGAATCCGCTGATGTTCGGCTCCTTGACCCCGAAGCGCGCTTCCAGAAAGCGCAGCACGGAGGTGTGGTCGAACACCTGCGAGTTGACCCAGCCGCCGCGGCTCCAGGGCGAAATCGCATACAGCGGAACCCTCGGACCTGGACCGTACACGCGGCCATCCGCTGGCGGCTGCCTGGTGCTGCCGGCAGGGCGTCCGTGCGTGTAGTACTCGGGAGCCAGATCGCCCTGGGCCAGCGTGGTCTTGCCGGCGTAACCGCCCTTGCCGTCGGGTGAAGGCGCGGAGGGCGATGGAACATGATCGAAATAGCCGTCGTTCTCGTCAAAGTTCACGATCAGTACGGTCTTGCTCCAGACCTCGGGGTTGGCAGTCAATGCGTCCAGAACCTCCTGCAGGAACCAGGCGCCCTGAACGGGGCTGGACGGTCCGGGATGTTCGCAGTAGATCGACGGTGCGTTTATCCACGACACCTGCGGCAGCTTGCCTTCGCGGATGTCGCGCTTGAACGCGTCCAGGTACTGCTCGGGCTGGGTCCCTGGCAAGGTGTTGGCAATGCCCTTGTAGAGCGGATTGTTCGCGTTGTCGGTGGCCGCGTCGTAAGCGTGGTAGGGCAGGGCCTGCCCGGTATTGGTGTAGGGTTTGCCTGGCGAACCACCGCTGGAGACAGGATAGCCTGATGCGATATTGGCGCGCTTGAACTGCCGGAACGCACCCAGCATGTTGTCGCCCCATTCATCGGGCATGTTCTGGTAGCTGATCCAGCTGACGCCGGCGGACTCCAGCCGCTCGGCGTACGTGGTCCAGGTGTAGCCGGTATTGACGCCGCTGGCCAGGCCATCGATCGCGTCCCACTCGTTGGAGACAAAGGCCGTCCCGGTCGGTACCGCGCCGTTGGTGCCGGTCAGGAAGAACGAGCGGTTCGCGTCGGTTCCGGAGTGCATCGCGCAATGGTAGGCGTCGCACACGGTGAATGCATTCGCCACTGCGAAATGGAAGGGGATTTCGTTCTCGTTGAAGTAGCCCATCGAGATGGGATTCTTGTAGCGCGGCCACTGGTCCATGCGGCCGTTGTCCCAGGCCTGCTGGCTGTCGTTCCAGTCGTGCGGTGTGCCGTTCGCGCGCTGCGCATTGCCCACGCTGCCATCGAGGTGGAAGGGCATCATCACGTTGCCGTTGGCCATGCGCTGCTGCCAGACGTTGCGGCCTTCCGGCAGCGGGATGGGAAAGCGGTCGCCGAAGCCGCGCACGCCGGCAAGCGTGCCGAAATAGTGGTCGAAGGCGCGGTTTTCCTGCATCAGGATCACCACGTGCTCAACGTCAAGAATGGTGCCCGTTTTGTTGTTGGCGGGGATAGCGAGCGCGCGCTGGATGGATGGCGGGAAAGCCGAGATTGCGGCTGCAGCGAGGCCCGTGCGGGCGCCGCTGCGCAGGAAACTGCGTCGTGTGGTCATTGCGTTTTTTCCGAAGGCGTTGGGGGACGTGCGCAGGCAACGCCTTGCTATGCGTTGTCACGGCGCTAAGTTATGCAGCGCCGCCAGACTAAACGGTGTGTGTGACGAGGCAATGACAGCAGAGCGAATTGCGCAGATTTCGGCGTGATCGGAGGATGTGCTTTCGGCACCAGAGAACGTGAGGGATCTTCAGCCGCCTATTTGCGTGCGCGCGCCGTTTTTCTTCGACCCATGTCAATACGTCGCTGTGCACCCACGCGACCGAGCGAGTGCTCTGGCGTGGGTGGCACGATGACGGGCCCAACTTTTATTGGGAGAGATGCGGACGCCTAGCCCATCGAATTCTTTCAGCGATCACCGTCGTTGTTACAACGGCATGGCTGACGGCAAAGTTGTCATATGTTGAGCGGATTGTTCGGTTAGCGCTTGATTACCGTTTTCTTCCGGCGACGGTAGCAGCAGGGGGAGCGGTCATTAGATAATGGCACTTTTCATCCGAGCGTATTGACGGGACGCGGACAGCAGTACTGCGTTTACCCTTTTGGTGTCATAGGACCTGGCTAGCTTACCTTGCATCAGGGTTTTTTCATGAAGCGGATTCACCTTAATCTACAAGGAGATCTCCTTTCTCCCTGCCCAAGCTTGGGTCGCAGGTAGTTGACGTCGTACCCATTCGCGAACGAGGTCCCTTTTACCGGCCTCGTTATACACAAGTCTGAACGCAGCCTGAGCACCGCCTGAAAACTCGTTTACTTTCAATGACTTGGCGCAGCCCTTGCAAACTGGCGTGATTTCGCGTTTACTCTCGTCTTTTGAGGGAACGCATTGGCTAGCGTATCGACACACAGGGCAGAGCAAGAATTTGAACAACTCGACCTGGGCGATGCGCGCCTGCACAAGCGGGCGAGGTTTTTGATGGAACGATTTGCGGCCGACCCGACGGCCAGCATACCGAAGGCATGCCGAGCTGGGGCGAAACGATGTCGGCGTATCGCTTCTTTGACAACGACAGCATCGACTGGCGCGCGCTGATGGCACGGCATTGGGAGCAAACGCAGCAACGAATGGCAGCTCAGCCTGTAGTGCTGTGCTTGCAAGACACGACTGAGTTGGACTTCAATGGTCAGAGCGCACTTAGCCTTGGGCCGCTGAGCTACGAGGCCCAGCGTGCATGTATCTGCATCCTACCTACGCAGTCACGCCTGAGCGTGAGCCGCTGGGCATCGTTAATGCTTGGATGTGGGCGCGCGAGAAGAAAGACAGGTTGGGCAAGCGTGGCGGGCCAAAAGAAAGTCTGCGTTGGACCGAGGGCTACGAGCGCATTGCCGAGATGGCGGCGAACTTGCCGCACACGGGCCTGGTTTACGTGGCCGATCGTGAGGCCGATTTGATGCCCTTGATGCTGCTCGCTCAAGCACTGGGAACGCCAGCTGACTGGCTGGTACACGCCGCGCACAATCGGTGCCTGCCCGATGGCGAGAAGCTGTTGCAATACACCAGCGCCGGGGAGCCGGTCGGCGAGATAGCGTTCGCGATGGCCGCGCGTCACGGCGTCAAAGCGCGCACCGTGCGGCAGCAATTGTGGGTGCGTCGCGTGGAACTGACAGCGGGCAAAGGCAGGGCCATCAGCGCAACCTGCGTCATCGCTCGCGAGGTCGATGCGCCAGCCCGCGTCAAGCCGATCGAATGGCGACTGTTGACGAACCGGAAGGTCGGCTCGACGCAAGAAACTATTGAACTGATTGAATGGTCGCGCGCGCTGGGAAATCGAGATCTTGTTCGACGTTCTGAAGAACGCGTGCCGGATCGAGGCGCTGCAGCTGGGATCGATCAAGCGGCTGGAACGTGCGTTGGCGTTGTTCATGGTGGTGGCATGGCGCATTGCACACATAATGAGGCTCGGAAGAAATTGCCCCGACCTGGACGCCGCCATGTTCTTCGAGCCCGATGAAATAGATGGCGCTTACTTGTTGACCGAGGTCGTACAGCCCGACGTGCCAAAGCTCAACGAAGTTCTGCGCTTGATTCCCCGTATCGGGGGCTTCTTGGGCCGCAAGAGTGACGGCGAACCTAGCGTGAAAACAATTTGGCTTGGTCTGAAAGAAGTTTCATGTCGCCGCAAAAACGCTACGCAGTCTGCGCCCGATAACTCAGATTGCTAGTTGTGTATAACGAGGTGCCTTTTATCCCGTGCATTTGGCACAGTGGGTTAAGCGTTGCGCTCGCGAACAGGCCGGGACCGCGCTTCCGGCATCAACCAGCCTAGCGGGACTTGTGCCGCGGCCCATCCGCTGCTCCGGAGGAAGGTTGCTCAGCGAAGCCGCCGGTTTCCCGATCAATACTGGCGCAAGGGCAGATGGATTCACCTCGCTGCTGGGTTAACATACAGTATAATTGTGCGTCAGTGGCTGCCGTTTTGCCTGTCGCGCCGGAACTGGGGAGGGAGTGCTGAAATTGAAATCGACCGTTATCGCTGAGAAGAGAACCATGGTACAACACAAGCAAGATCTGGCACTGCTGTCGCAGATTCTACAAAGCTATGATCTGAATGGGATAGTAAAGAATTTAAATGACGGGCGTCAAGGAACGTGGTCAAGGGAATCGCTCAAAATTCTCATCAGCGGTAAAACGGATCAGGGTTTCAGCGACGAAGATATCGCTGTGCTGCGCGGTATGCTGCCTGAGCGTCCGGCGCGGCGCAAAGCGGATTTCAATTTCATTGACCTGTTTGCTGGCATCGGTGGCATCAGAAAGGGGTTTGAGGCCATCGGAGGCCACTGTGTATACACGAGCGAATGGAACAAATATGCCGTCCGCACTTACAAGGCTAATCACTACTCGGATCCAGTGAACCACAGGTTCAACACGGATATTCGGATCGATACCCGTAGCAACAATCCCGAGATCTCGGATGAAGAGGCTTACCGTCTGATCGATCGGGACATTCCTGACCACGACGTGCTATTGGCGGGATTCCCGTGTCAGCCATTCTCGATCGCTGGGGTGTCTAAGAAAAATGCGTTGGGTCGCAAACACGGGTTTGAAGATGAGACGCAAGGCACCCTTTTTTTCGACGTGGCGCGGATCATTAGGGCTAAGCAGCCCGCAGCGTTCGTGCTTGAAAATGTAAAAAATCTGAAAAGCCATGACGGCGGCAAAACCTTTCGCATCATTATGAACACGCTCGACGAGCTAGGCTATGAAGTGGCAGACGCAGCGCATGTAGGTCAGAACGATCCGAAGATTATTGATGCCATCCACTTTGGACCTCAGCACAGGGAACGTATTGTCCTGGTCGGATTTCGCCGCGATCTCGGCGTGCATGAAGGCTTTACGCTCAGGGACATCGGGAGAGAAAATCGTCCCGGCAAACCCTCGCTCGGCGACATTCTGGATGCGGACAACGAGGCATACTTGCTAACCCCGAATTTGTGGGAATATCTTTTTAACTATTCCAAGAAACACAAGGCCAAAGGTAACGGCTTTGGCTACGGACTTGTAAAACCGCATGAAACAACTCGGACCCTGTCCGCCCGATATCACAAGGATGGCTCGGAAATTTTGATTGACCGCGGCTTCGATCCTGACCTTGATTTTTATGACGAGCGCAATCAGGCAAATCGCCCGCGCCGCCTGACCCCGCGCGAATGTGCTCGCCTGATGGGGTACGACAAACCCGGGGAGGCAACCTTTAGAATTCCTGTCTCGGACACGCAGGCATATCAGCAGTTTGGTAATTCAGTTGTGGTGGGCGTATTTGAGGCTGTGGCAGAGTTAATGAAAGAACGGATTATTAGGGCCAAAAAAATCGACGCCAAAGGGCGAAAATTGGCGGCCTGAAGTGACCGATGTCCACACTCCGGAGCAGCGCGCGCGCAATATGCGCGCGGTTCGGAGTCGCAACACCAGTCCAGAAATACTGGTTCGAAAAATACTTTTCGCTGCCGGATTTCGCTTCCGACTGCACGTTCGTTCACTGCCAGGTGTACCCGATATCGTGTTGCCGAAACATCGTGCCGTCGTGTTTGTGCACGGTTGCTTCTGGCACGGCCACGACTGCTATCTGTTTAAGACACCAAAAACACGGACTGAGTTCTGGATGGATAAAATCGCCGGCAACCGCCAGCGCGACGCGCGTCATGCGGAAGTGCTGGTGGCGGACGGCTGGCGGCTGCTCACTGTTTGGGAATGCGCCATGCGGGGCCCGCTGCGGCATTCGGCCAGCGAGACCGGAAATGCGCTGGCCGCATGGCTTAGTGCGGGCGGGGAAGGCAGTGTTACCGGTGAGCTGCGTCACCGTCCTGTGCCGCCGTCATGAACTGTACTTAGAGCCAGAGCTCGGCTTAGGCCGGCTATACGCGCGGATGGGCGCGTTTGTGGTTGCAGTCGTTCACGCAGCAGTTCGATAAAGGTCGACAGATTCATCAGCCACTTCTGCTGATTGGCGCTGTAGGAATTGTGCAGCTGCTGCGGCACTATCAATTGAAGCTTTTTGCTAATCATCTCATCAGTTTGCTGGACTGAGATTGCAGCCTCAAGTGTCAGAAGGTGTTTGACCGGAATGCGGTCCGCTTCTGCTAGAACCTGGCGCCACCGGTCCTTGCACGTCGATTTGACCCCCAGCATGGTTAGCCTTCCCGTATCAAAGGTGCTATCGTGATAGGCGGCCGCCCCGGGGAACAGGAAGTCCGGCTTCGCCTTGTTCTCCGTTACTGCCGTCCGTGAATACTGCAGCCGGTTCGCTGCGAACAACACTTCAAGATGGTTTTCGAAGGCAAGACCCACACGGCTCTTCCGGCGATTCTGCACCGACAGCGAAAACTTAATAAATCCGTCGACGTCGACGGATTTATCCGCGTCGACAAAACCAGCGCTCAGCTGTTCCGCAATCATGTGGCGCTCCAGCGTACGGAAAAGGATTTCTTCCTGTTCCATCCATGCCATCAGCACTTTGTCAGGATTTCCCGTCGGGTCGATCTCAGGTTGGGTTGAACGAGAATAGGCGGAAAAATCGCGGGTTGTGGGAAAGCGCCCACCAAACTTTTCCAGCATCGTGTCGAGATAGCTGGGTGCGCTCGTCTCGATTTCGACACCAATGCTTTCCAAAATCCGGCGAGACGTATATTCGATCCGATCGCTTTGTTCGTCCAGCTCTGATTTGACGAAAAAGCCGGGCTGGTCAAGATTCTTCGTTCCGAACAGCCATTCAATCTGGCTGCCGATGACGGAACCTTGTTCGGCGACAATCACGAGCAGACGGCCGTTGCGCTGCTGTGCGATTACCAACAAATCGCCGGCCGCGGCCAGACCGGACGCGCGCGTCGTGGGAAAATAGAGGCGATATTCCCAACGTTGTATGCCGCGCTCGATGCGCGCTTTTTGTCGTGCATCGTACCAGGTCAGACTGCCTTCTTCCGCCGCGGGACCGTCGGCTTCGTCGCTGAGATAGAGGATGTCAGAGGGATAGTATACCTTCCCGTTAGGCTCACCGAGGAGATGGCGCAGTCCTTCCACCCCGTTGAATTCGTGCTGATTGGAGCTAAGGACGTCTGCTTCCACGCGACTCAGCTTCTTCACGGCTACCCCATTGAAATACTCGGACAGATACCCCGCCTTCATCGGAGCACCAGGAATGAGGGAGTAAAGCAGACACGCATATAACAGTTTAGAGCTCTAGCGAAGTGCTTCTCGAGGTAGCGGAGGAATGGCGAACTACGTTTTCCGTGATCGAGAGCGAGAGAAAAACTTTGGGTTTCAATATCGTAGATTCCTTCCGCAACGCCAGCTTCGAACAGCACGATGTTCAGTGCAGCCCGCTTAATGCCTCGAATTTCCAAGTCACGTATCCAGCTCATTTTTTCCCTGATTTTCCGATGGTTCGATAACCAGGCACAGCCTAGCCCTTGGTGATTGCTTGAGTCAAGGCAATTTGCATTGCAGTGTATTGCTAACCACCGACTATGCAGTTGGCAAGATGTCGGTGGTGTGGGCCCTCTGATTTTGACCGAAATACGTTAAGTTGTGGAAATTTGTGACTTTCCTTAACGTATTTTCTGTTATTGTTTGAATCAGGTTTTGAGTTGGGACTTGGACATTTGCAGTATCAGGCCACTGGTTGAGCTCGGAGTTGCTCAATCGTATTCTCAGCCCAACGCATGGTGGCAGCGCCACCGCTTCGCCGTCAACCGGCCGCGCCGGGCCCGGCAAACAGTTAAGGTAATCATGCAATTCGAAGCGCTCGACGGGCGACAGTCCGAAGTCGTAACAGCTGCCCCTGAAGAACGGCTTCTTGTCGTAGCGGGGCCTGGCACGGGCAAAACTCAGGTCTCCGCGCTGCGCCTTGTGCAACTGATTAATTCCGGGCTGGCGCCAAGCGAAATTCTCGTCCTAAGTTTTTCACGAAGCGCCGTCAGGACGCTCGCAAGACGAATAGAACGTCTTGCATCAGTCGGTGACCTCCTAATTGAAGAACTGCGGTACCTTTCAATTCGCACGTTTGACTCTTGGACATTCCGGTTGCTGCGCCAGATGGGCGCGCAGCCGGGTGACCTGATGCGCGCGTCGCACGAACAAAATATTCAACGGCTCATCGACACGCTGTCTGGCGCCACCGGCCCGGAAGCGGCCGAGCGCCTAAGCGGGATTCGGCACATCATCATCGACGAGTTCCAGGATTTACCGGGTGTACGAGGAACTCTTGTGCTATCACTGCTGAATCTCCTCGCCCCCCCAAACCGCAGTGGTGTCGGTTTCACCGTGCTGGGTGATCGGGCCCAGGCCATTTACGACTTCGCGGAACGCCAAGGGGGCGGAACGCCACGGGATTTTTGGGCCCTGATTCTCGATCTCTATGGCGAAAATATGCGGCGGGTGGTCCTTGACCGAAACTACCGTGCCGTGCCTGAGCTTGCGGCACTGTATGCAAGTCTGCGCATAACGCTTAATGGCCCTGCCGACGCGGCACAGAAGCTGGAGGAAATACGGCGGCAGGTCAGGTTATTGGATACCAGTGATTTGCCTCTGGGCCCGGAGTGGCTGGGGGCAGCACCAAAGGGGTCGATCGCGATTCTGACCCGAACCAACGGGGAGGCAATGAATGTTGCGAAGAAGCTTTCGGGCACAGGAACCGGAGGCGGCGGCGTTGCCATCAGACTTCACAGTGTTGGTAACTATGCTGCAGTCCCCGCATGGATCGCGGCTTTGCTTGCGCCGCTGAGAGCGTCAGTGGTTGTGAAGAGCCAGTTTCTGAAGATCCATTCGGCGAATGAGCGGCGGTGGGGCGAGGACACCTGTATGGCAATTTCCCTGCCGGAGGCAGACGTGGCATGGCTCCGGTTACTTCGGGCGAGCGGCGCATCCGACGCGAGCACATCTCTCGACATGAGCGACCTGCGCGCACGCTTGAGCTGGCCAGACGCGTTTCCGGATGATGCGGTGCCCGCTGCTGACGGAGTTCTGATATCGACGGTGCATCAAGCAAAAGGGATGGAGTTCCAGAATGTCGTAATCTTGGAATCGGAACCCGATGAGGAAAATGCTCCTGACGAATTTCCTGAAGAGGAGGCCCATATCGGTTTCGTGGCGATTACCCGCGCTTCACGTCACCTCAGTCGAATTCCTGCCGGTCAGATCTATCGCGCGCCGCGTAACCGCGGGTTCGGGAAGGGACATCGTCAGCGGCTTTTCCACCGCCAAGGAAAGTGGGTTTATCTTGCCATGGGTATTAACGGTGATGTTAACCCTACCGGATTCGTAGATCCGGCGTTGCATGGTTCAGTCGATGCGGTAGCTGAGGTTCAAACTCTACTTTTAGAGCAAGCAACCAGCCTGTGCGGACACAAGGTTATCTTGGTGAAGGTGGCCTTAGCTCCAGGTCGCTTTATCTATAACATTCATCTGCAGGCGGGAAGAGGACCGGGCAGGCTGCTTGGATGTACTGACGTTCAGCTGACGTACGATCTTCTGTCGGTCCTCGATGGCAAACCAATGCCGGGATGGATATTTAATTTAAGAATCAGCGATATCGTAACCGTTACCGGTCCCGAAGAAGCGACGGCGCTGGTTCCCGAACTGTATCGGGTGAGTCGTCTCTGGCTCGGCGTAACGCTGTTTGGCACGGGCGACTTCCAAGTAACACCGAAAAAGAAGTGAGGGTCGAATGAACAGTGATGCTGTAAGGGCCGAGGCCATATGCCGGATATCGGCGCTCTTGCTGGGCCCGATCGAGCCGAATGAAGTGATCGCCTCAGCGCCAGCGGATACCTATCTCACCGGAATTTTGTGGCCGCAGGGATCGCCTCCGGACGCAGCGGATGACGACACAGGTTCTGGCGCAGGAGATCAGCACGAGGAGGGGGCCGATTTCGGCGTCCCGGGATACCGAGCAGTCCGTCCTTGTTCAGTGGGGCTGACTTTTACTGTCGATGCCAAGGCAACTGTTACCGTAAGTCTTGGGGAAACGGCCCGCTATGTGCAGATTCCGGCGCCGGCCGCGGCACTGAAAAAGCGCGCCGGCGACGCTGTCGGAACCGACGCTAAAGAAAGGCCTCACTGGCGCAGAATGCCACTTTCCTACAGGGTGCAGATACCACCAGATTCCAAAGCATCGACTTGGCGCACCAGCACTTTTGAAGACGCCGCCGGCGTTGAGGTTCAGGACAACTCCATTTCGCTGCACATCAGGAAGCGTCCCGGCAGCGATTTGCAGACGATAACTGTCACCCTCATAAATGTCTCCCCTGAGTCCGAAGAAAACGAGCATCGCGACCTTGCCTGCCTGTTCCAAGCAGGTGTTATCGTCACAGCGACCGGACCGGGAGGTCAGCCGGCGATCCATGCCCGTCGCGTTCTGACAGCTCCGGTTGGCGATGAAGACGCCCAGACAGCGGCACTGCTTTATCGGGATGTCTGTGAGTTTGCTATCGGTCACGGTGTCGCCGCCAGCTGGCCTGCATCTGAAAATTCTGAAGTTGAGCTGGTCCGCACCGACTGGCTCCCTCAGACGGCAGTAAAAGGGACAAGCGCAGCGGGGCACGCGCTGCTGGAGAGTTTTGCAGCTGCGCATCCGACTGCGCTGTCTGCCTCTTTCCTCTCAAATGCGAACGCACGCATGAGCGTAATTACCGCGCTGGACAAGTTTGTCGACGCATACTTCACCTGGATCGGCACCGAACTTAAACCGAAGCTCGGGAGTTTTGAGGAGGGAATGCTCAACGAGGCCGGAGCGAGGAATTTCGACCGCTGTGAGGGCACAGCCGGTCGATTGCGAGCCGGAGTGCGCGCGCTGGAGTCGAATGATCAAGCATGGACAGCATTTGCTTTGGCAAATGAGGCAATGGACCGGCAGTCGCGTTATCCGGCGAAAGAGGAGCGCGCCCGTGCGCTTGTCTGGCGCCCCTTTCAGCTGGCGTTTATGTTGCTTGTTATTCCAGGATTAATTGACCCTGCGGATGAGCAGCGCGATTGCATGGACCTGCTGTGGTTTCCCACCGGCGGCGGAAAGACCGAGGCATATCTTGGCCTGACGGCTTTTCAGATATTCTATGTCCGCCTGACGACGGCAGAGCGCAGGGAGCAAGGCGGTGTTGACGTCATAATGCGGTACACGCTGCGTTTGCTGACCGTACAGCAGTTTCAGCGCGCTGCCGCGCTGATCACCGCCTGTGAAGCGATTCGCCGCGAAGATGTGCGGCTGGGAATTGCGCGCATCACACTGGGGCTTTATGTAGGTGGTGACGCCACTCCGAACCGGATGGAAGAAGCGCGCGCCGCACTCGCTGAGGAACGGAACGGGCAAGGTCCAAAGTCTACTCCGCGCCAGCTACTTCGCTGTCCTGTATGCGGTGCCGATCTTCACGCACCGTCCTATCGGGCTTCGCCGGCAGATGCAAAGATCGACATCGTTTGTGAGGCGAAGGGGTGCGACACAAATGGCTATTCGTTGCCGGTAATTACTGTTGACGAGGCAATTTACGCCTCGCCTCCCTCTCTGCTGATTGGCACAGTGGACAAGTTTGCCCAGCTGCCCAGAAGCTTTGCTATTCGACAGCTGTTCGGCCTTGGCGGCGAACTCCGACCCGGGCTCATTATTCAAGATGAGCTTCATCTTATTTCAGGCCCACTTGGATCAATGGCCGGGCTGTATGAAACTGCAGTCGACCTGCTTTGCACCAAGGAGGGAGTTCGTCCAAAAGTGATCGGCTCGACCGCGACAATCGGACAGGCAGCTCGTCAGGTCCGGGCGCTTTTCGACCGGACAGTTCTGCAGTTTCCGCCGCCAGGATTTAACGTTGCTGATTCGTTCTTCGCTGTGCGCGATGAAGCCGGGGCAGACCGAATTTATATAGGCGCCTGCTCAGCGGGTCGCAGTCCCAAGTTCGCATTGCAGGCGGTCATTGCCTCGCTGCTGCAGGGAGTAAGTTCCATCCTCACGACTGCGATGGCTGAAACTTCAGCAATCGATCCCTACTGGACCTGCGTGACTTATTTCAACAGTCTGAGGGAACTTGGCGGTGCTGATGTGTTAATGCAGGATGACGTCCCGCGTCAAATGGCATTTCTCGCCAGCCGGCTCGGCGTCGAGCAGCGGATACTTGAAATGCCGCTCGTGGAACTGAGCAGCCGAGTCTCTTCGCGTGACCTTCCCGCGCTGTTACAGAGTCTCGAAACTCCGCTAAATGACGACTGCTATGCCGGCCCCCCGAAAGATACAGTTCTGGCTTCGAACATGATCTCTGTCGGAGTTGACGTGCCTCGGCTAGGTCTAATGGTGGTAAACGGCCAGCCAAAATCGACAGCGGAATACATTCAGGCAAGCAGTCGCGTCGGACGTGGCATTCCGGGGCTAGTCGTCACTTTATACAATTTTGGAAGACCTCGCGACCTGTCCCACTACGAACATTTCTGCGGGTATCACTCGGCGCTCTATCGCAGTGTTGAGGCTACCAGCGTAACCCCCTGGGCCCCGCGCGCGCGCGATAAAGCCCTCCATGCAGTAGTCATAGCGACCTTGAGGCATTTGGTTGCTGGTCTGGGCGGAGATGGAGACGCAGGCCGGTTTAATCCTGACGATCCCGAGGTTATGCGCCTTCTCGATTTGATTCGTGCTCGGGTGGATTCTTCTTCGCATGGGATCGAGACTGATGACGCGTCTGATGACATTGCTGCGATAGTTGAACGCTGGTCGCGGCGCAGCCATGACAGCCGTGTCAACGGCACCAAGCTGAATTACTGGGAACGAAAGGCACCGTTTGGCAAAACTGCACCACATCTGATGCGATCAGCGGAAGAGGCCGGCCAGGTGAACGCACAAGCGTGGAGTACGCCGAATTCCATGCGGGAGGTCGAGCCTTCTGCCGCATTCAGGCTGAAGCGAATTGAGAAAAAGGGGAGCAACGATGGCAACGACAGGTAAGCCGAAATGGCCGGCGAGCGGAAGTGGAACTCAACCGGCGGCGTCAGCCATCGAGCCACTCGGGGCAGTCCGACGGTCCCAGCTAGTGTCTACTTACAGCATCGGAGGGATTATCGATCTGGAGAAAGGTTCCTTTATGCCGATGGGGCTCGAGGACTGGGAGAGTGCGACACGTCAGTCAATGCTTACGATACATGAGGCGCGCCTGCAATCTCAGCTGGGTGTAACGCATTTTCGCCTCCCCCCTGTGTCGGCACCAGTGCCCGGAACGCGCCTCGTCGAAGAAAAGCCGACAGTCCCGGCAGTGCGGTTTCCGCTCTGGCAGGAATGTCCTAAATGCCACCGCATCGGGACAGAAGGAGATCCATTTGAGCTAGCTGTTGACGGCAGCCGACTAAATTGCACCAACCCGAAGTGTGGCAAATCGTCTAGTACCAATCCGGTCCGTTTCGTGGTGGCGTGTCGCAAGGGCCATATTGACGAGTTTCCGTGGGCATGGTGGGCTCATAGGGGCCACAGAACAGGAATTTGTCATCGTCCCAATTTACATCTCGAGTCAATGGGCAAGTCGGCCGCCTTGGCTGATCTGAGGGTCATTTGCAAATCATGCGGTGCGCCGCCTCAGTCGCTGGGCGATGCTTTTAGTCTCGGGAGCATAAACAGCAACTGCGGGGGAGGCCGGCCATGGCTGTACGACCGCATTCCGGGGTGCGACGCCGCCCCGAGGGTAATTCAACGCGGCGCATCGAACGCCTACTTTCCGGCGGTGGCCTCGGCTTTATCAATCCCGCCTGTTTCTGATGCAGCGTTTCAAATTATCGAGGAGAACTGGCTTGTTCTCGGCGCGCTGCCCCAAGAAGCCGTGTCGCCTGTGCTCGAGAACATTGCATCTATCTTCGATGTGGCAAAGGAGATTATTACGGCGGCCTATCGGGCGCGGATCAAACTTGACGCTGGCGCCGAAGCTTCCACTTCGGTGTCGTCGCGTGCAGAAGAATTCACCGCACTTTCGAATGATCGCCACGACGAGCCACTCGGAGGACATGTGCCACAGTTTCAAAACACCGTCCTTGCGCCACCTGAATCACTGGCTCGCTGGTTCGATGTTATCGGCGCTGTTTCGCGCCTGCGGGAGGTACGCGCTCTAGGCGGTTTTTCGCGCATAGAGCCTTATCCCGTCAGTGCAGAGCGAATTGCTCAGGAGGTGGCGGAAGGGAATCTGGCCTCGCTGTCAAAGACTCCCCGTGGCTGGCTTCCAGCAGCGGAAATCCGGGGAGAGGGAATTTTTCTGCGTTTTCGTAGTGATGCAATAGAAAACTGGCTGAAAGAGAACCCAGCGATCGAATTGCGTGTCCGAACACTCGAAGCACGTTCTGCAGCGGTGGCGGCAGAGCGCGGATATTTGCGGGATTACACGATTACTGCCGCGCTGCTGCTGGTGCATTCCTTTGCCCATGCACTGATCCGTCAGATCTCGATCGACTGTGGTTATTCCTCCTCCGCCCTAAGGGAGCGCCTCTATGTTGCTGACGCAACGGAGGAAATGGAAGCGATGAGCGGGCTTCTGATTTATACGGGATCACCAGATTCAGAAGGGAGTCTCGGAGGCTTGGTCCGCCTTGCCGACCCTGCCCAGCTCGAACGGATTGTTCAGCAGACAATACGCAGCAGTCAGTGGTGCGGAAGCGACCCCGTTTGTCTAGAGAATGATCCGCAGCATTCAGGTGAACGTGTCAGTGGCGCAGCGTGCCACTGTTGCCTGCTTGTGCCCGAGACGTCTTGCGAGAAATTTAATCGCGAACTTGACCGGACCATGCTTGTTGGCGATGCTGGCGCGAAATGGCAAGGTTTTTTCAGCACCTTTGATCAGAGTTAAGCTTCCATGGCAATTCTTATACCGGAGACACCGAAAGAGTGCGGATACAGCGAGCGGCGCGTTTATGAAAAGCTCGGACGCGACCTTGACAAAGAATGGATCGTCTTGCATTCGCTTGGGCTACACGGCCATGCGACCAAAATCTGGGGTGAGGCCGACATTGTCGTGCTGTCGACAAAGGGCTTTTTTGCGTTGGAAGTGAAAGGAGGAAGGGTCTCTTGCTTCAACGGCATTTGGCATTATGGGGTGCCGGGGCATGCCGGCTTCTCACGCAAGGAAGATCCCTGGACACAGTCTAAGGGCACGATGTTTGCTATCAAGGAAATTCTCGAAAAGGCCGATGATCGGTTCCGGGACTTGTTGTTCGGTTTTGGGGTGGTGATGCCGATGGAGGTTTTTACGGCTACCGGGGCCGAAATCGAGCCGGACGTTCTTCTTGATAAACGCGAGTTTTCCCGCAATCTGGGCTTCTACGTAGGCGACCTTCAGCGCCACTGGATCGCGGATCTTCAGCGCAAGCACGGCCGCGCGCCGCGCCTTCCTACTTTGCAGGATATCCGACGGGCTCGTGAAATCCTTCGGCCGGACGTTGACTCGGCCTACAGCATCGGAAGCTACCTGAATGGAATGGAGAGCACTCTCCTGCAGCTGTCAAATGATCAGATTCGGGCGTCGAGGAGGATGGCCTCGAATCCCCGCACCATAGTCCGAGGCAAAGCCGGAACAGGCAAAACAATTATCGCTGTCGAGCGGGCGCAGGAGCTCGCAAGACAGGGTTTAAAAGTTCTATTGCTTTGCTTTAACCAGCTGCTCGCGGAACACATCCGGATCAATCTCATTGCGGGCGGGACTGCAGTTGATTTGAACGTCTGGCATGTCCACGCGCTTTACCGCAGTGTCATCGATCGCGCCGGGATGCTCGGGCGGCTTGAAGCGGTCGGACCTGACAATGATGATCTTTTTGGTACAGTATTTCCACAGGTGTTCATTGAGGCGGCGCTTGAAACCGAGATGCCCCAATGGGATGTGTTGGTAGTAGATGAAGCTCAGGATCTGCTAACCCCAGATAACATTGATGCCTTTGATTTGTTGCTGCGCGATGGTCTGAACCGGGGTCGCTGGCACATTTTCTTCGACCCCATGCAAAACATTTACGGTGCGGATGTGCAGGATGCCGTGGGTAAGAGACTTGCGGAAGCGCAGCCCGCCCTCGATGACCTTTTTGAGAACTGCCGCAACACTCGTCAGGTGGCAGTGCAGGCTTCGATGATTTCCGGCATCGATCTGGCGCTGGAAGGTGCCCCCGACGGGCTAAATTGCGAGAATGTCTATTACGCTGACATTACCTCCTTTGCGGCAGTGTTCAGACAGCAGATAAGGACCCTGCTCGAACGAGACGTGCTCGTGCGGGACATCGTGATCCTCTCCACAAGAAGACGCGAAAAATCATTACTTAGAGACGTTGAGGAAATTTGCGGCATTCCAATTGTTGACATCCGAAGTGCCGGGGAAAATGCATTGGCTTTTTCTACCATTCACGGGTTTAAGGGACTGGAACGAAAGGTAGTGCTCGTGATTGATTTAGATGAAATCGGCCAAGAAGCTTGGGCAATGCTGCATTACGCAGGTCTTTCGAGGGCAAGCGGTTTGCTCATCGCATTCCTCCCGTCCGCCGCGCGCGCGAGCTATATGGCTCAGGTCGCCGCGTTTACCCAAAGAAGCATCTCCAGATAGCGCCCACATGATGTTGCGGTTCGAGGCCCGCGTACGACCATGCCAATGGATTTATCACGACCGCAGATGTAGCGGCAAATTAGACGAATCAATCAAACGCGTCTAGCGTTCAACAATTGATTCGAAGTAAAGGAAAATATGCGCGAAGTAGCCATATTCATCGGCCCAAATTTGGATGCGGATGAGATCAAAGTCGCCCTTAACGACGGTGACGAGTACGGCGCCGAAAGCACATTATTGTTTGAAGTCGCGCACGCGCTACTGAACAGACATGCAGATGACCGTGCAGAAATCCATTCTGTAGTTGTGGATGAAGTAACGATTGATCCTTTGCATCCATATCAGGTTCAGATCGAATTTACTACCTCTTGGAGCCTGTATATAGGCTGTAGAGATATGGATTCAGCAGGTGAAGAGCAGGAGAGCGAGATCGCTAATTATACTTCTGACGGCAACCTAGTGTTTGTAGTTCCCTTGCCGCGTCGCCCGGCCAATCACTGCTGACTAGGAAACTTTGGCGCTGTTTTCGTGGCCGCGAAAATAACAACTCCCGAGCCTTGGTGCTCCTGGTAGCGGGAAAGTGCCGTCGCAAGGAAAAATGGAGATGAATGAGCATCAGCCCGCCGTAAGCTCGGCCGAGCAAAAGCAAGATGCGATGTGGGCAAGGGTAGACGATAGGCGCTGGTACGCTATTCCGTCGAATTTGGCAGAGTCGTTCCGAAAAGCTGGTGCCGAAGTATGCCAAGCATGTGACCTACCGCAGTAAGGAAAAAACATGGTCGACTTTATGCAACTGAACCCGGAGCGGATCGTTTCTTACGTCGCTAAGCATTCCCACGTCTTCGCCAGTACCTTCGAGGAGGGATTCCCTGACAATATCGCAAGGACTGTTGCTGGTCCGCTGTGGGCCACAATTCGACGACGCAAGAGTTTCGCCATCGTTTTCAAAGATATGAACCCGTTGTTTGGTGGCGACGGGAAAAATGCTGACTTGATGTTCCTTCATGTATTTCAGCAGTACGGGTAATTCGCGGTCAGATTCAAGACGGTGCTGAGTCGGCGCTTACTCATAACCTCGTTTTGCGACCGCGTTAACCATGAGGTCTAATATGGACGAGCAATATGTTCACTCGACGTTGCTTTCCACCAAAAGTTCCAGTATTGTCTTCGGACACAATTTATACTTTTGGAAAGTCCGTAATGGAAATTTTTTGGGTGGTGGTAGCAGGAGTGGTTTTCCTTGGGATCCTCGCAGGTATCAGCAATGGCGAGGCTGTGAAAAAAGCGCGAGCGGCTTACGAGGAAAGTCTAGTCAAGCTCGCCGCTGCTCCGCGTGACGCGGAGCAACGTAAGCTGACTCTTGCCTTGGGGCGGGCTTACTCAAACCTTACCCGCGACAAAAAAGGAATCACCCTTTTTGACGAAGTCGCCCTTATGAACGACATTAACGCCGCTTGCGGAGGCACCTCAACTCTCGCGAGCGATCCTTTACCCCGTACCGACCCAACAGGCGGGCCCACAGTTGCCCAACGACTCGTGATCCTAGAGGAACTGAGAAGCCAAAACCTGATTTCCGAAACCGAGTTCGGCGCAAAGAGACAAGAGCTAATTAGCGGTCTTTAATTATCAATCGGCAATAAGAACTGGCTCTTAACGGCCTCTGAGCGCGCCGGCCGCCGTGCCCCGGTGATCCAGCGCTTCTTCGCCATGGCCAAACTCTAAATGGTCTCGATTCAGCGCGCTGGCTGGCCGACACGCTTGAAAAGCTCCTACCTGCTCCAAGAGCAAAATTGATTAGGTGCAACCGTTCACTAACTCTACGCTGTCCTAGAAGCTGCAGGAAGGTGGTGGGTTGACGCTTACGTTCGGGGCGGGTAGAGACGGGGGATAGATTTTTATCCAAATACAAGCTACGTAAAATCAGAGGGTTACGGCGGTTCTGGGCGGACTATATCACCGTCGAACTCGAAACTTGGTGCTCGGTTGGCCTAGCGCCGCCTCAACTCAGCGATGTCAACTCGGATTTCAGAGGCAGCAACGTATCTGAATGCCGTTTTCGTTTGCCGACTGTCATCCACAACGTTAATCAGTCGTGCTCTATATTTAATAGTTCGAATCCTGTTCTCAATGGTCGAGGTATCGATCCACAACCGGCGATTCGTTAGAGTTCCGCAATGTTGTGATGCGTATTTCGGTGAACGTGCCCACCCATTCCGGTCTATCGCGCCCACTTGCGCATGAGATGGTGTTACGCGGCCAAATTGTAGTCGGTGCGGTCACGATGGGTCGATATTTATCTCCTTTTTGCGGGTTTTAGGTCGTTGGGCGCGCAGCGAGTCGCCGGTCAGGGTAAATCGGTGGTTGCGCTGCATGATGCGGTCCAGGATGACGTCGGCGATGGTGGCGTCACCGATCCATGCATGCCAGTGTTCGACCGGCAACTGGCTGGTGATGATCGTGGCCTTGCTGCCCGCCCGGTCGTCGATGATCTCCAGCAGGTCCGAGCGCGTCATGCTGTCGATGGCGCCCACGCCCCAGTCGTCAAGCACCAGGACGTCGGTCTTGGCCAGTTGCAGCAGCCATTTGCCGAAGGCCCCGCTGCCGTGCCGGATGCGCAGTTCTTCCTGCAAGCGGGGTACGCGCTGATAGATTGCAGAGTAACCACGCCGGCAGGCGTACTGCGCCAGCGCGCAGGCCAGCCAGGATTTACCGGCGCCGGTCGGGCCGGTGATCAACACGCTGTGGCCGGCGCTGACCCACTCGCCCAGGGCTAGGCTCATCACCTCGCGGCGGTCGATGCCTCGACCGGAACGGGTGTCGATATCTTCGATCGCAGCTTGGCCGTACTTGAGGTGCGCGTTCTTCAACAGTCGCACCAGCTTGCGATCATTGCGGGCGTGGACTTCGCGATCTATTAGTAGCGCGATGCGCTCTTTGAAGCTCAACGCGGCCATGCCGGGTTGTGCCAGTTGTTCTTCAAGGCCGGCCGCCAGGCCGTCCAGTTTCAACGAGCGCAGTTGCGCCAGGGTGGTGTGCATCATCATTGTCACATTCCTTATAGTTTATATTGTTTATATCGTTTATATCGTTTATTGATAATAGGCAGGTCCGCGGACGTGTGCATGGTCGGGGCTGACCCATTTGCTGGTCGTGGTCGGTGCATTCTGGTCGCGGGTGTTGGTGAGGATGTCGCGCACATGGCGGTACTGGCAGGCGCCAATCTGCAGGGCTAGCATGCAGGCCGCCTCCAGCCTTACCTTGCCGTAGCGCTTGGCCAGCGAGAGCAAGCCAAGGCAAGCGCGGTAGCCATGCTCCGGATGCTTATTCTCAGCCATCAGGCGTGTCACCGCTTCGGCCGTCGCCGGACCGATGCTTTGGCCCCAGTGGATCAGCCGGGTCGGCGTCCACTCCATGTGGGCACGGTGCGCGGCAGGCATGTGCACAGCCGTCGTGGTGAAGCCACCCTGGCGGCTGTTTCGGGCATGGCTGGCGATGCGCTGGCCTCTGTGCATCAACTCCACGATGGTCGTCGTGATCCGTGCTTCAAGCGTTTGGCCGACCAGGGAGTGCGGCACGCTGTAGCGGTGGCGCTCGACCTCGACGTGGTAGTCGATGTGGACCTTGACTGTCTTGAAGTGCGCCATTTCGTAGCGCTGTAGCGGCAGCGGTAGCAAGGCTGGCGCGTCGATCTCGGCGAAGGTGCTGGCGCGGCTGCCTGGCAGCTTCTGGAACAGCTTTTCGTTGAGCCGAGTGAGCAACGGCGCCATAGCCTGATTGACCTCGTGCACACTGTCGAACTTCTGGTGACGCAGCCGCGCCATGATCCAAGGGATATGGCTTCAAGATCGACCCGTGTCCGCCCAGGGATCCGCAAAAGAAGGGGATCGTGGAATCGGGCGTCAAATACATCAAGGGCAGCTTCCTGCCGCTGCGCGAGTTCCGCGACCTGGCAGACGCCAACCGGCAACTGCACGAATGGGTACTGGGTCAGGCTGGCAACCGCATCCACGGGACGACTCGCGAGGCGCCCCTCAAGCGCTTCGCCGATGTGGAGAAGAGCCTGCGACACCTTTGCCCGACGTGCCGCCCCAGCTGGCCACCTGGCTCAAAGTCAAAGTCCACCGCGATACCCACGTGCAGTTCGACGTAAGCGTCGTCCCAGCGCCGTCTATCAATAACCCAGCCCAACTGGCAAAGTAGTTCCCGTTACTTTTTGGTGGGAACTACTGTGGACACTAAAGTGGAGTCAGGCGGCCGCAAGGGGCGCCCTAAT
>Ga0208758_100119_pt1 | contig 39520 bp, 38 predicted proteins | sample LakWasM116_HOW13_2_FD_183930 | JGI IMG/M metagenome (GOLD analysis project Ga0208758, IMG submission 183930) | Freshwater sediment methanotrophic microbial communities from Lake Washington under simulated oxygen tension - Sediment Metagenome... | ecosystem: Environmental > Aquatic > Freshwater >...
GGATAAGGTCACGCGCACGATGAACTCCGCTTCTTTGTATTCCTGCATCAGCGGGTCGGTGCGGGAAACGGTGGCCGTGCCCTGCACCCGGATGCGGTGCGGTGTTTCGAATGAGATAAACAGCAGCCCGACCTGCGGATTGGTGCTGATGTTGCCCATGGAAAAAAACATGCCGTTACCATCGTAACTAGGGAAAACCAGGGTCTTGCTGTCAATGATCCTGACAAACCCTGCATCGCCGCCTTTATAGGAAACGGTAGGGCGCCCCTGGTGATCGACCGTGGATAAAAAGAACATATCCATATGCTCGATAAAGCCTTTGGCTTCATCGTCAAATTCGGTCTTGCAGGCAATGTCTTCAACGCGGTCCGCCATTTTGCGGGTGCCGAACTCATCTTGGAATTTGCGATGCTGCTCGCCGTACAGTCTGCTCATCATTGATCCTCTATTGGTTATCGTTCTGGTGTGCGACAACCTGGCCGCGGCCATCGCTGCTGATTTCATCATCACTGATTTTAAAATTATCCATCTGCATGGTCTGGTAGCGATCGAAATACTCTTTCAGGTCTTTTTCCACGCCGATATCAAATGCCGGTTTTGCGGTGTGGGTCACGCCCCATACCACTTTGACGACGCGGCCGTCTTTAACCGCTAGGTCGCCATTCTTGAATACATAGTCCGGTTTGCTGAACATGGCTTCGCGGTCGGCCTGGTCGGTGTACACGGTAATGTCGGCCGCCGCGCCAATGCCCAGGTGGCCGCGGTCATGCAGGCCGATCAGTTTGCCGGCGCCGGCACGGGTCATGATGGCGATCTCATACAGGCTGTATTCGCGATCCAGTGAAGTTAAATTGCTCATGGCCTGCGCATCCAGGTTCAGCTTGGCAAAGGCTTCGTTCCTGAAGGATTTGTCCATCAGCAGGCGAATCAGGTGCGGGTAGCTGGTAAACGGTGCGCCGTTGGGGTGGTCGGTGGTTAAAAAGATGCGCCACGGGTCTTCTACCGAGAGGAATAACTCCAGGCCAATCGCCCATTGCAGGGCGTTCACGTAATTCTGGTCACGGTATTTGAATGGCAGCACGCCGCAGCCGGCGTCGCATTCAATATCCATGATTACCGATTTTTTCGGGTTTGCATGTTTTGCATTCAGGTGCTGCATCATGGAGTCGCCGGAGGCGGTCACGGTTTGCCCGAACAGGATCTGCCCGACATCGGTGGTGATATGCTTGTTTTTATTGATGGCCTCGGCAATCTGTGCCGCAGCGGATGAAAACTTCTTGTCGCCTTCCGTGCCGTAGCTGTGGAACTGGATGTGGGTGAGGTGCATAGGCAGGCCGCTGCTGGCACTCATGGTGTCTAAAGTAGTGGCAAAGTTGCCCGCAGCCCCGAGGTTGTTGCAATGCACATGCAGCGGTTTGGCAATGCCAAGGTCATGCACGGCACGGCTTAAGCTTTGCAGGATTTCACGCGGCGTGACCTGGTAGTGCACATTGTTTTCATCCAGGTCCAGCCTGCGCTGGTTGAATTTGAAAGCATTGATGCCGCCGGGGTTAACGACCTTGATGCCGATGGCCTGCGTTGCATGCAGTATCCATGCAACATAGTCATTGATGGCTTTCTGGTCTTTTTTTGCCGCTAGCATGCGCAGGAAGTAATCATCATTGCCCAGCATGGCGTAGCCGCCTTTGTCTATCATCGGCGTGTCACCCATTTCCATGTGTGCCTGGCGGGCGTTGACCGGGGAGATTGCAGGCTCGAATGCTGCGGTATAACCCATTTCGATATACCTGAAGCCGGTGTCGGTCGTGCTCGGTGTTGCATGGTGGCTGCAATGCGGCGTGCAGATGTGCGCTTCCGGCTCGCTCAGGTTTTTGATTTCCTGCCGCTGCTTTTCCTGATATTCCGGCAGCATCATGCGTGCAATGTTGATTTTGCCGCCGCCGATATGGCTGTGCATGTCGATCGCACCGGCCATGACCACTTTACCGCTCAGGTCAAAGGTCTGGCTGATTTTTTTTGTGTCCGCAGGTTTTGCGATGATGCGGCCGTTATGGATGTAGATGTCCTCAATCACGCCATTTTTCTGGTGTGCAGGGTCATAGATTCTGCCGTTCTTAAGCAGGGTAATCATGCTGTAGTCTCACTCAAAAGCTGTGCTTCAATTTTTGCCATGACTTCATTCAGGCTGGGCAAACCGCTGTCACGCACCTTTTTCAGCGGCAGCGTGATGGAGCTATCCATGCGGAACATCAGGCCGGTATGGTCAACACCGGGGATTCCTGTCGGAATGAACACATCGGGGGCGTGTCCGCACTGCGTATCCGGGTGGCCGATCACGATCGCAGGGGTTTGGGTTTTCGGCACCTCATGCGGGTTGAATGTGCTGATCCACATGACAGCATCGCAGCTGTCCAGCTGTTTTTGCGTCGAGAAGTGGTATGTGTCATATTCAGGTATGCCGTTGCGGTAGCGGCTTCTGGTCGGGTAGCCCGAGAGCCATGTGCTCACGTTGTTGACCGAGCTGTCGCCGTCCCCTGAGTTCAAAGGCAGGCCAGCGGCGCGAGTGCTCTCATTGAGTTTGCTGACCAGCTGTACGATGCTCTGGATAGTCAGTTCCGCATGCGGGATTTTCAAGGCGCCGGCTGACCATACGACGACTGCGTATTTTGCGGCTTTTAATTTCTCCACTAGCTCAGTCAATGTTTCCGGTGCAATGCCGGCGATGTGATCAGCGTTTAATTTCTTTCCGCTCAGCAGGGCGTTAAGCGCATTGATGACTTCCGGCAGCTGGCTTGTGGCGGCGGGGATGAGCGTCGGCGCCTTGCCGTCAGGTGCGACATTCGCTTTTGCCGTTTCAGCCGGTGCACCCAGGAAAATGAGTTCCGGTGTTGGCTTGCTGAAGAGTTGGTCGGTGTTCCACGCCAGCTTTTCAAAAAAACGCGGGTGGCTGCCGGTAATGTCGGTGCCGATGGCCAGTATCAGGTCTGCGCGGTTTTTGATTTCAGAAAGAGTAGTGGTGAGCCATCCGCTGTTCTGCATGGTGCGGGTATTGTTGACGGTCCCTTCGCTATGCATATGGTCCAGCGTGGCATTGGTTTTTTCTGCGAGGCTGACTACTGCGCGCATGCCCTGGACTTCAGTGCCCAGTCCGGCAAATAAAGGCTGCCTGCTTTTGCTTAATATCCGCGCAGCTGCAATGATTGCATCTTCCAGGCTGGCTGGTTTGCCTGCCAGCAGCGGGGTGGCGGATGCTGGAGTCGCCAGCGCCCGTTCGAAAAAGCGGATGCCTTTGGTACAGCCGTTTTGCATGGACAATGCAGGATTTGTACTCAGGCTGACATCATCACACAGCAGGCCACATGCAGGGCAGGTTATGCTAATCGGTACGTCTTCGAGATTGCTATTCTTCATGTTGATATTAATTTTGCCACATTGAGCGGCTATTCTAAACCTGTTTTATTAAAAACTAATCTTAAAAGTTGGTTTATTTTAAGTGCTAAAAATGGTATTTTAACGGTCTTTTCAATAAGTAAACTTAACGGAGTAGTTATGGCAATTCAACGTACGCTTTCTATCATCAAACCTGATGCAGTTGCAAAAAATGTGATCGGTAAAATTTACACGCGTTTTGAAAACGCCGGCTTGAAAATCGTTGCTGCAAAAATGGCGCAATTGACTCAGGCTGAGGCTGAAGGTTTCTATGCTGTGCACAAAGAGCGTCCTTTCTTTGCTGACCTGGTTAAATTCATGATCTCAGGCCCAGTGATGATTCAAGCGCTGGAAGGCGAAAACGCAGTTCAGGTTAACCGTGACCTGATGGGTGCTACCAATCCTAAAGAAGCGGCTGCCGGCACTATCCGTGCTGACTTTGCAGAAAGCATCGACGCTAATGCCGTTCACGGTTCTGATTCTGCTGAGAATGCAGCGATCGAAATCAAATACTTCTTTGGTTAATCGTTTTATTTAGCCACAGATGTAACCGTGAAGGTCATCAACACCCCACTAAAGGGCTAAGTCAGTGTATGGCTTGCCTGTAGAATATATGCACTAAAGTGCATTTTCACATGTCCAAGCCCTAAGTGGGGGGGCGTGACACACAGATAAGCACGGATAAAACCAGTTCTGAGATTGTAGTTTTGTTCGTGTGTTCCATTATTAATAGCAGGTATCAACTTTGGTCAATTTACTCAATTTCAATCAGGCACAGCTCGCACAATGGTTCACGGAACATGGTGAAAAGCCTTTTCGTGCCAAGCAGTTGATGCGCTGGATGCATCATTTCGGCGTGCATGATTTTGAGCAGATGACCGATATTGCCAAAAGCCTGCGCGAAAAACTCACAAGAGAGGCAGAGATTGTCCTGCCTGCCGTGCAGCACGAACAAGTATCCAGTGACGGAACCCGCAAATGGCTGGTCGGCACCGATGCCGCCAACAGTATCGAAACCGTGTTTATCCCCGAGGATGACCGTGGTACTTTGTGTGTTTCGAGCCAGGTTGGCTGTGCGCTGGAATGCACCTTCTGTTCGACTGGCCGCCAGGGCTTCAACCGTAACCTGAGCGTATCCGAGATTATCGGCCAGTTGGCAATCGCTGACCGCTCATTGCGTCAGGAAAGCGGCTACGACCTGTTGCCGCCCGGTGAGCGCATCATCAGCAACGTGGTGATGATGGGTATGGGTGAACCGCTGGCTAACTACGATAATGTAGTGACCGCGATGCAGATCATGCTGGATGACAGCGCTTATGGATTAAGCCGCCGTCGCGTGACCCTTTCAACCAGCGGGCTGGTGCCTGCAATGGACAGGCTGAAAGAAGACTGTCCGGTTGCCCTTGCTGTTTCGCTGCATGCGCCAAATGATGCGCTGCGCGATGTGATTGTCCCGATCAATAAAAAATATCCGCTTAAAGAGTTGATGGCTGCCTGCAACCGTTATCTTGAAAAAGCGCCGCGTGATTTTGTCACGTTTGAATACGTCATGCTGGATGGCGTCAATGATACCGTCGAGCATGCACACCAGCTGCTTGAACTGGTCAAGAATGTATCCTGCAAGTTTAATTTAATCCCTTTTAATCCTTTTCCCAATAGCGGGTATGAAACTTCCAAGCCCAGTCATGTCAGGGTATTCCGTGACATTCTGATGCAGGCCGGATATGTCGTGACCGTGCGCAAAACCCGCGGTGAGGATATTGATGCCGCATGCGGCCAGTTAGCTGGTAAAGTGTTGGATAAAACAAAACGTACTTCCAAGCGAATTCCAATTGAGGCGGTTGAATGAATAAGATAAGTTTTAGCAGGCTGGTTCTGATTGTGTTTATTTCAATGGTGGCTGCCGGTTGCGCCAGCCAGCAACAGCAGGAGGCTGCTGACCGGAACCTGAGGGAGCGCGCGCGTTCCCATACGGATCTGGGAGCGGCCTATTACCAGCAGAAGCAATTGGATATCGCGCTGGAAGAGTTCTCCCTCGCTGCGAAAATTGATCCTAATTACGGGTTGGCTTATAACGGCCTGGGGCTGGTCAATGCTGCGCTGGGCCGTGATGATCTGGCTGAAAAGAATTTCCAGAGAGCGTTGCAGATCGAGCCCGGAAATTCCGAGTCACATAATAACTTCGGTAGTTTCTTATGCTCCAGAAACCGGATTGATGAGTCGATAAAAGAGTTCATGGCAGCAGTCAGGAACCCGTTGTATGTAACCCCGGCGGTTGCTTACACGAATGCCGGCATTTGCTCTGTGCGTAAGCAGGATGTTGCAAATGCCGAGATTTACCTGCAAAAGGCTTTAGAGTTGGAGCCGTTAGCTTCAACCGCTGCATACCAGCTTGCTTTGATCCAGTTTAACCGTGATGATGCGGCCAAAGCTAAAACCACATTGCAGAATGTGGTGTTGAGTCAGCCAACGCCTGAGAATTTATGGCTGTCCATACTGATTGCGCGCAAATTGGGCGCTAAAAACGATGAAGCCAGTTATGCGCTGCAATTGCGCCGTCAGTACCCTAATTCAGAGCAGGCAAAGCTGCTGGCTAGCGGTAAGTAGGGACAGGAAGCGTTATGGCTGAATTACAGGAAATGGAAAAAGAAGCAACGGTCACTGAACAGCAGGATCAACCGGTAACATTGGGGCAGGTTTTGCAGGCGGCGCGGGTAGCCAAAGAGCTTTCATTGCAGGATGTTTCCGATAACCTGCGCTTCAGTGTCAAGCAGATCAGCGCCCTTGAAAACGGGCAGTATGATTTGCTGCCTGATGCAATGATCACACGCGGATTTATCCGCAACTATGCAAGGCTGCTGGAACTGGATGCAGAACCTTTGCTTGCAAGCTACCGTCAGTCTGTGGCCTCTGAAACAGACCGGGGCATTACTGTGCGGTCATCCATGCGTCCGGTGCAGCTCACTAAAGAGAGTCTGCCCTGGCTGAAATACATGCTGGCCAGTATCCTGGTGCTGCTGTTCCTGCTCGCGTGGCTGTTTTATGTGGATTACATGCCTAAAGCTCCAGCGGTTGCGGTCGATAAAGCCCCTGAAGTCGCTGCGGAAGCCGCACCTGTTGCTGAGCCTTTGCCGGAAATCGCTTTGCCGGCCGCACAGCGCGAGACTGAAAGCGCAGTCTCCGTGCCTGATCTGCAGGCAGATCCCCAAGCTGCTTTAAACACCGCTGCACAGCCCGCAACTAATGCTGCTGATGTAAAACAACCATTGGGTACGGTTACACAGGCTGAGCTGAAACCGTTGGCGCCGTCGATTGTACCGAGCCAGCCACCTGCCGCCGCCAGCCCGGCTAAACCTGCCGATAAAACCGTCACCATGGTTTTCACCGCAAAAACCTGGGTGAGCGTGACGGATAAATCCGGTAAAGTGGTGTTTGAGAAAATGACCCGCAGCGGGGATCAGGAAACGATCAATGCAGTGCCGCCACTCAACGTGGTGATCGGCAATGCGAGCGGTACTAAATTAAATTTTGGCGGCAAGGATATTGATCTTGCCCCCAATACTAGAGATAACGTAGCACGTATTACTTTGGAGTAGCTGTTGAGCTTGTCTATACAAATTAAGCCACGTCACACATTGCAGGTCATGATCGGCCACATTCCCGTCGGCGGTGGCTTGAATGGCACCATACCGGCGCCGGTGGTGGTGCAGAGCATGACCAATACCGATACCGCCGATGCCGATGCGACGATTAGCCAGGTTTATGAGCTGTGGCAGGCCGGTTCTGAAGTCGTGCGCATTACCGTCAACTCGCCTGAGGCTGCTGCCCAGGTCGGCAATATCCGTCGCGGGCTGGATGCCTTGGGCTGCAATGTGCCGCTGGTGGGCGATTTCCACTATAACGGCCATAAATTGCTGGCACAGTATCCTGAGTGTGCCGAGGCGCTGGCAAAATACCGCATTAATCCGGGTAATGTAGGCAAAGGCTCCAAACGGGATGAGCAGTTTGCCTACATGATAGAAGCGGCTATCCGCTATAAAAAATGTGTGCGCATCGGCGTGAATTGGGGCAGCCTGGACCAGGCCAAAATGGCACAGATGATGGATGATAATGCCAAGCTTGCAGCGCCGCTGAGTGCGGATGCTCTCATGCGTGAAGCATTGATCCAGTCTGCGTTGGAGAGCGCTGAGCAGGCAGTGGCGCTGGGGTTGCCTGCGAACCAGATTATTATTTCCTGCAAGGTGAGTGATGTGCAGGATCTGGTTAAGGTTTATACCGAGCTGGCTGCACGCTGCGATTACCCGCTGCATTTAGGCCTCACTGAAGCCGGAATGGGGTCAAAAGGCATTGTGGCCTCAACGGCTGCGCTGGCTTTGTGCCTGCAGCAGGGCATCGGTAACACGATCCGCGTTTCCCTGACGCCGGAGCCGAATGAATCACGTACCAAAGAAGTGGTGGTCGCGCAGGAAATCCTGCAAACCATGGGGATACGCTCATTTACGCCGCTGGTGACTGCATGTCCGGGTTGCGGCCGCACGACCTCTACCTATTTCCAGGAGCTGGCCATGCAGATTCAAAGTTATCTGCGCAACCAGATGCCGGTATGGCGCAGCCAGTACGCCGGCGTGGAAAACATGAATGTAGCGGTAATGGGTTGTGTGGTGAATGGCCCGGGTGAGTCCAAGCTTGCGAATATCGGCATCAGCCTGCCCGGTACCGGTGAAGTGCCGGTTGCCCCGGTATTTGTCGATGGCGAGAAGACGGTAACGCTGAAAGGCGATAATATCGCGCAGGAATTCCAGGCGATTGTTGAAGATTACGTGCAGAAGAATTATGCCGAAGGCGGTAAACTGCGCGTGAACTCCACTGCAAAAGTCATTCCTATCCAGGCGGTTGATACGTCAGTTTTAAAATAAAGTTAATCATTAAACATTCATGAGCAATAAAATTCAAAGTAACGCTAAGTTTCAAAGCATCAAGGGCTTCTACGACATACTGCCTGAAGCAACCCCATTATGGTTCAAGCTGGAAGACACGGCACGCCGGGTCCTTGCGCAATATGGCTATAAAAACATCCGCATGCCGCTGGTGGAGCCAACCGAGCTCTATGTACGCAGTGTAGGCGAGCATACCGATATTGTAGAAAAGGAAATGTATGCGTGGGAAGACGCGCTTAACGGCGACAAGCTGGCACTGCGCCCTGAAGGGACGGCAGGTTGCGTGCGAGCCGTGGTCGAGCATAACCTGACTTACAATGGCCCGCAGCGCTTGTGGTACAGCGGCCCTATGTTCCGTCACGAGAATGTGCAGAAAGGCCGCCAGCGCCAGTTTCACCAGATCGGTGTTGAGGCCTTCGGTTTTGATACGCCGGAGGTGGATGCCGAGCAGATCGTTCTGCTGGCAAGGCTCTGGCGTGAGCTGGGTATCCAGGATGTGGAGCTTCAGATCAACAGCATCGGCGATGCGCATGAGCGGGCTGAATACCGCAATGTGCTGATTGCCTATTTTGAACAGCATGCAGACCTGCTGGATGAAGATGCCAAGCGCCGGCTGCATAGCAATCCGCTGCGCATTCTGGATACTAAAAACCCGCGCATGCAGGCGATGTGTGAAGCTGCGCCAAAACTCATAGATTGCCTGGGTGATGAAACCCGCGCACATTTTGATGGTCTGTGCAAAAGATTAACCGAGGCAGGGGTGGCCTACAAGATCAACCCGCGCCTGGTACGTGGCCTGGATTACTACAATCGCACCGTTTTTGAATGGGTCACTACGAAGCTTGGCGCGCAGGGCACGATAGCCGGCGGTGGCCGCTATGACACGCTGGTGGAACGCCTGGGCGGCAGCGCAACGCCAGCCTGCGGTTTTGGCATTGGCCTGGAGCGCGTGTTTTTGCTGATGCAGGAATATGGCGTTACGGCGATAGATGCGCCTGATGTTTACCTGGTGAATGTAGGGGAACTGGCAGAGTCTGCCGCGTTTGCAATTGCCGAGCGGTTGCGTCATGCAAATGTGGAGGTTGTCCTGCACGCCGGTGGCGGCAGTTTTAAATCGCAGATGAAAAAAGCCGATAGAAGCCAGGCAAGATATGCCTTGATTTTAGGCGATGACGAAGTGAATACGCAGCAGGTGACATTAAAGCCTATGCAGTCTGAAACGCAGCCTGACAGCAAGCCAGAGCAGGTGCAGTGCAGCGTTGAGCAAGCCATAGCGCTGATATTGGCAAGCTGAGCTTAAAGTTTTATCAATTTTGAAGTTTTTTTGAATCTTGGTAACGTAAGTTTTACATATCAATCGGGTGAATATGGCGGTCGACTTACAAACTGATCATTCTGCAAAATCGCGGCCCTTGCTGCAGATCGAGCATCTCAGCATCTCATCCAAAAAAATGCCGGATCGTTTGCTGGTGAATGATGTCAGTTTCAGCATCGAAATCGGAAAGACCACATGCGTGGTTGGTGAGTCGGGCAGCGGCAAGAGCCTGACGGCTCTGGCGATCATGGGTTTGTTATCCAGACAGTTACAGCTTAATGGCGGTAAGGTTCTATTTAATGACATTGATAAAGGCGTTGTCGACCTGACCAGACTGGATGATGAAAGCCTGCGTAAACTGCGTGGCGATAAAATCGCCATGATTTTCCAGGAGCCGATGACTTCACTGAACCCGGTGCTGACGGTAGGCTATCAGATCGGGGAGAGCCTCGCGACGCACCTTGGCCTTAAAGGTGAGCGCTTGAAAAACAAGATTGCCGATCTTCTTGATATGGTCGGTATTCCGCCCGAGCGTGCAAACAGTTATCCTGATGAGTTATCCGGAGGGCAGCGTCAGCGCGTGATGATTGCAATGAGCATTGCATGCGAACCCAGCCTGCTGATCGCCGATGAGCCGACTACCGCGCTGGATGTGACGGTGCAGGCACAAATCCTTAAATTACTGAGTGACCTTAAAAGCCGCATGAATATGGGTATGCTGTTTATTACCCATGATTTTGGGGTGGTGGCCGATATTGCCGATAATGTCGTGGTCATGTTCAGGGGGCAGATCGTCGAAGCCGGAACCAGGGAGCAGGTGCTGGGCAACCCGCAGCACCCCTATACCAAAGCTTTATTGGCGTGCGTGCCGGACGCCGAAGGCACCAAGCAGTTAAGACCGATTGATTATGCATGGCTGGCTGATGAAGGCAAAGAAGTTGCAGCCACGGGAGTGGTGCATGGATGAAAATATCCTGATAGCGAAGAACCTGGTTAAAACCTACACGCAACGAAGCGGCAGGTTTGGCTTTGGTTCTACGCAAGTAAAAGCGTTAAATGACGTCAGTATCAGCCTGACTAAAGGCAAGACGCTTGCGGTAGTCGGTGAATCTGGCAGCGGTAAATCCACGCTGGCGCGTTGTCTGTTACAATTGCAACCCTTGGATAGCGGAGAGGTGCTGTTTCAAGGCCAGGATCTAGCCAGATTGCAGCCATCTGCATTAAGGGAAATGCGTAAAAACCTGCAAATGGTGTTTCAGGATCCGTTTGCCTCGCTTAACCCGCGGATGCGCGTGGGTGAGATCGTCGGCGAAGGTTTGCTGATACATGATATTGGCAATGCTGCGGAACAGCAGAAAAAAGTGCTTGCTATGCTGAAGCGTGTTGGCCTGACTGAAGCCGATATGCAGAAATATCCGCATGAGTTTTCGGGCGGGCAGCGGCAGCGTATCGGTATTGCCCGGGCTTTGGTATTGCAGCCGCAGGTGGTCGTATGCGATGAACCTGTTTCTGCACTGGATGTATCGATACAGGCGCAGATTTTACTGTTGTTAAAGGAATTGCAGCAGGAAATGGCGTTAAGCTACATTTTTATCAGCCACGATCTGCGTGTAGTTCGGCACATTGCGGATGACATGGTGGTGATGTATCGCGGCCAGGTTGTAGAGCAGGGTGCTGTGGCAGATATTTATGTACGGCCTGCACATGCTTATACGCAGAACCTGCTGGCGGCGATCCCCGGCAAAAGAGTGGTCAGCGGATAATTTATACGTAACCTTAAGTGTTTGGCTTAAGGTTAATTTGGGCGTTATTATCTTGGCGTTATTATCAAAGTACAGTGCATTAAAAGATTTACATCAGATTGGAATATAAATGGCATACGATTTAGAAGAACAAGAGCAGTTGGATGAATTAAAAGCTTGGTGGAAAACTTACGGAAAACTGGTCAGCAATACCGTGCTGGGCCTGGTGGTCGCTTATGCTGCATATCAGGGATGGAATATTTACCAGGGTAAGCAGTCGGTAGAGGCTTCTACCGAGTACCAGGCACTGCAAGTGACGGATGAAAAAGACGTGAAAGCCATTCAGTCAAAAGCAGCCGTGATCATGGATAAATATTCATCTACTCCCTATGCTGGCCGCGCCGCACTGTTTGCAGCCAAGGCAAATTACGCCAGCAATGATGCGAAAAGTGCAAAATCCCAGCTGGAATGGGCGATCAAGCATGCAAAAGAAACCTCTGTAAGCGCCATCGCGAGTTTACAGTTGGCGAATATCCTGGCTGAAGAAAAAGACTACCAGGGTGCGCTGAAACTGCTGGAAGCGGAGCATGATGCAGGTTTTGACGGTTTGTTCTCTGATCTGAAAGGCGATGTCCTGGTTGCATTGGGCAAAAAAGCCGAAGCAAAAGCTGCCTATGAGCATGCGCTGACTAAATTGGACGCTCAGGGCAAATATCATGTATTGACCCAACAAAAACTTGAGGCTTTAGGTTAAAAATTGACGCAACTCATTAAAAAATCAAAATTACTGCTGCTGTTGAGCAGCATGCTGCTGCTCGCATCGTGCGGCACGCTCTCGGATTTAAAAACCGATTTGTCTGAACGTGTGTTTGGACGTGAAGCAGCTGAGCCACCCGAGCCTCTGGCTGAGATCAAGGAAACCGCCAGCGTAAAAATGCTATGGCAGGCTAAACTTGGCGGCACCGGTATTTATGATTTTACGCCGGCGGTAGAAGCCGGCTATGCTTATGTAGCGAGTGCCGAGGGGGAATTGGCTAAGCTGGATGTGACTAACGGTGCCCAGGCTTGGCGTATCAATGTCGGCGAGAAACTGACCGGCGGAGTCGGTGCAGGCGGCAGCCTCGTTATCGTCGGTACGCAAAAAGGCTCAATCTATGCTTATGATATTTCAGGCAAGCTGCAGTGGAAATCAAAATTAAGCAGTGAGGTTTTAAGTGCGCCCAAGTATTTTGACGGGTTGGTCATTACCCGTACCGGTGATAACCGCATCTACGGCATCAATGCGAATGACGGCAGCCGCAAATGGGTTTATGACCGCACTGGCCCAGCGTTGAGCTTGCGCAGCAGTGCGGGTGTAGTGGTTGACAGCGGTGCCGTTTATGCCGGTTTCGCCGGAGGCAAGCTGGTTTCCATCCGTGCCGATAATGGCAAGATGATGTGGGAAGCCTCTGTTGCACAACCCAAAGGCGTTACTGAAATCGAGCGTATCGCAGACATTACCAGCCTGCCGGTTGTAGACGGCCCCCTGGTATACGCGGTTGCTTACCAGGGACGCATCGCGGCTGTTGATAGAACCAATGGCCGAGTGATATGGAACCGTGATATTTCCAGCCTGTCAGGCCTGACTTTTGAGGACGGCAGGATTTTCGTATCACATGCTGCCGGATCGGCTTATGCACTTGATTACAGTACCGGTAAAACATTCTGGCGGCAGGGTGCGCTTAAGAACCGCCAGCTTACTGCGCCGTTAGCCATGGGGTCATTGATTGCCATTGGCGATGTTGAAGGCAATGTACATTTCCTGAGCCGCGAAGATGGCGCATTCAGTGCGCGTGTGAAAACCGGTGCTGAACAGATTTTGCCGCAGATGGTGTTAATTAATAGCAGTACACTGCTGGCGCAGGCACGCAGTGGTGGTGTTTACGCGCTGCAGATCAAATAATCGGCAGTTGCACCGGCGCAGGGTTGTTTAACCCTGGTCCACCATGCAACTGCAACGCAATCAATAACTTAGCTTGATAAGATTATTAAAGAATCATTTCAGGAAACGCTGATCAGCAAGGCGGGCAGGATACAAAGCAAGGCGCGGAATAGCGTAACCGGGATGGTGTATGCCTGAGGTTATGCGTGCCGTGCAGTGCAGTAATCCGCTTTTGCCTGTTTTAACAGCGTTTCTTCGGCTTAGGCACTAAATAGAAGGCTTTTATGATACCTACCATTGTACTGGTTGGCCGACCCAATGTTGGCAAGTCAACCTTATTTAACCGACTTACAAAAAGCCGGGATGCGCTTGTCGCGGATTTTCCTGGACTCACCCGGGATCGCCACTATGGTCGTGGTGTAGGTGCAAGCCAGCCTTATCTGGTGGTAGACACCGGTGGTTTTGAACCGAATACCGATAACGGTATTCTTAAGGAAATGGCAAAACAAACCCTGCAGGCGATCGATGAAGCCGATGCGGTTATTTTTCTCGTGGACGGGCGCCAGGGTGCTACTCCACAGGATATGGACATCGCTAATCGCCTGCGTAAGTGTAAATGCCCGGTATTGCTGGCCGTGAATAAAACCGAAGGCATGCAGAAAGCGGTTGTCAGTGCGGACTTTCATGAATTAGGGCTTGGTTATCCCTTATCTATCTCTTCTGCGCATGGCGAAGGCGTACGCGACATCGTTGAGCTGGCGCTGGAAAACTTCAACGTAGACGAAGATGAACCTGTCACCGATTATACCGGCGACAGGATTCCTAAAGTGGCTATTGTCGGTCGCCCTAATGTCGGGAAATCCACACTGGTGAATGCATTGCTTGGTGAAGAGCGCGTGATTGCGTTTGATGAACCGGGTACCACGCGTGACTCCATTCATATCGATCTGGAAAAGAACGGCAAGCATTACACCTTGATTGATACTGCCGGTGTGCGTAAACGTGGCCGCGTGTTTGAAGCGATCGAGAAATTCTCCGTCATTAAAACCATTCAGGCGATCGAAGAGGCCAATGTCGTGATTCTGGTTGTGGATGCACAGGAAGGCATTACCGAGCAGGATGCGCATGTGGCAGCCTATATACTGGATGCCGGCCGTGCGCTGGTGGTGGCCATCAATAAATGGGATGGCCTCAAAGAGGATGAGCGTGACTGGATCAAGCGCGAAATTGACCGTAAATTGCAATTTCTTGATTTTGCCGAGTTTCACTATATTTCAGCGTTGCGCAAGAAAGGTTTGCCTGAGCTGTTCAAATCAGTGGATATCGCCTATAAAGCCGCATTTGCAAAACTGGCAACACCGCAGCTGACGCGAGTGCTGCTTGATGCGCTGCAGCAGCACCAGCCGCCAATCAGTAAAGGCATACGACCCAAGCTGCGCTACGCGCACCAGGGCGGCAGCAACCCGCCTATTGTCGTGATTCACGGCAGTCATGTGGATGGCGTGAAGGATGCCTACACGCGTTTTCTGGAAAAAACCTTCCGCAGGACTTTCCAGCTTTCAGGTACGCCGCTGCGTGTACAATACAAGCAGGGTCACAATCCGTTTGCCGAAGATGAAGAAAAACGCAAGCCGGGTGAGGGTATCGTAAGCATGCGTCGCCGCAAGACTGCGCAGCGTGCCGAACTTAAAGCCAAGAAAGATGCAGAGGAAAAAGATAGAAAAGCTAAAAAGCGTTAATCAAGACAGCGCTGGCAATGAGAGCCGGATGATGGCTGTTATCTATTCGGGTATTGCTCAAGCCTTTTGTTTTCTTTAGGTAATTCATAAGGGTCTGCGACATAAGCAGGCCCTTTCATGATCATTACCACGATACAGCCGATTGCGGCTGCCCCGACAAAGAAAAAAATACTGAACAGTATGCCAAGGCACAGGTAGATTGTTTTCAGCTGCTCCGGATCAAGTGTCTGGTTGCCGAAATAAAGCAGTAGCATCGCAGTAACTGGTACTGCCGCACTCACCGCAAAGATTAAAGGTAATTTTCTTAGGAGAACCCATTCAATCCCTGAGGGGGTTTTAATAAATCCCGGAAGTTTATTAAAGTATCTCATTGATTGAATGATTGTATTTTCAATGATTAGTTCAAACCATTAGTTCAATACATACTTTCCCAGAATTTCCACCAGATGCGTTCGTCGGTTGGAGCATTCTTGTTCAGCAGGGCGCTGTCCGGATAGTTTTGTTTCAATACGCGCAGCGTGTCATTTTTAAGGTCTTCCACGCCCAGCAAGTCGTATGCGCTGATTTGAATCACTAGCGCTTCTTCAACGCCGGGTGACTGCGCGTAGTTTTCGATGACATATTTGGTGCGGTTAACCGCTGCCAGGTAAGCCTGACGTTTCATGTAGTAACGTGCAACGTGCAGTTCATGCTCTGAAAGGCTGTTTGACAGGTATACCATGCGCTGTGAAGCATCTTTCGCATAGCGGCTTTTCGGGAAACGGGTAACCAGGTCTTTGAATGTCATGAAAGAATCACGCAGTGCACGCGGGTCACGGTCACTGACCTGTTGTTTGGTCGCTTTTTCGATAATGCCGCGCTCGGTGAAAATCGCCAAACCTTTCAAGTAATATGCATAGTCGACGTTGGGGTGGTTAGGGTGCAGTTTTATAAAACGGTCTGCAGCGGCAACGGCTAAAACTGGGTCCTGTTTTTTATAATGTGCGTAAGCGGTTTCCAGTTGCGCTTGCGTTGCATATTTACCATGCGGGTAACGTGATTCAAGTTTTGTGAAATACTCGATGGCTTTCACATAATCCCTGTCGGTCATTTTTGCCGCACCCATCTGGTAGATACGTTCCGCAGATAAACCCCTGGTGTCATCAAGCTCGGTGGGCTCGCCGAAAATCGCACAAGCATTGAGTAACAAGGTAAATGTTAAAATTAAGATATACTTCATGCCAAACCACCTTTATGAATTTGCAGCAATTATAACCGATGACAGACGCTACTCCACAATCTCTTAGCAATTCCCTCACATTAACTGTACCACATGATTTAGGCGGCCTCAGGCTTGATGTCGCTTTGCAGCGTTTGCTGCCGGAACACTCGCGTTCCCGTTTGCAGGCATGGATCAAAGATGGCCTGGTGACCGTTGATGGAAAAGCCTCAACCGCTAAAACTAAAGTGTGGGGCGGGGAGCGCGTTCTGGTCGAAGTGCAGGCAAAGCCTGAACAGCATGCTTTCAAGGCGCAGGATATACCGCTGAACATCGTTTATGAAGATGACCATATACTCGTCATTAATAAACCTGCGGGCATGGTGGTACACCCGGCAGCAGGAAACTGGGAAGGCACCTTGCTCAATGCCTTGCTGTTTCATGCGCCGCAACTGCATGACGTGCCGCGTGCCGGTATCGTGCATCGCCTGGATAAAGACACCAGCGGCTTGCTGGTCGTGGCAAAAACCCTGAACGCGCAAACGCACCTGGTGCGCCAGCTGCAGGCGCGCACGGTAAAGCGTGAATACCGCGCTATCGTGTGGGGGCAGCTATGGCGCAACGGTACCGTTGACCAGCCGATAGGGCGCGACTCGCGCTCCCGCACCAAAATGGCGATTAACCGCATGGGCAAGCCGGCGATCACGCGTTATGAAATCCTGGAGCGTTTCTCGGTGCAGACCTATCTGCGCTGCAATCTGGAAACCGGACGTACGCACCAGATCCGTGTGCACATGCAGTACCTGAAAGCACCGTTAGTGGGTGATCCCGTTTATGGTTACCGCGGCATTGTACCGATTCGTTCCATGACGCAGACACTGCGCGACGCGGTCAGCAATTTTAAGCGCCAGGCCCTGCATGCCATTAAATTGGGCTTGATCCATCCTGACACCAACGAGTTTATGGAATGGCAGATCGAACTTGCGGATGACATGAAAGTGCTACTGGAAGCGATGCGGCATGAAGACGTGAAAGAAGATGAAGAAGCGTTCGAATTTAGCACGGAACCATACCTGGCCGATGAAGACTATGAATATGACGACGAAGATGATGATTTCGAAGACTTGGACGAAGACGACGATTTAGACCTGGATCAGGAAGAAGAATAGCTTGGCGTTACAGCCCTGCGCTGGAAACTTGAATCAAAGGGCTGGTTCAGGCCAGCCTTGCACAGGGCGTGGAATGGGGTTTCGCTTAGCGGATACGCTTGATGATGAATCCATTTTCCACCTTCTCGAATCCTAGTTTGGGGTAATACTCCATAGCCTCAGGCGCTGACAGCAGAATCAGCGCCACCTCATCACCAATTGCTTGCTGCACGCGGGCGATCAGCGCCTTGCCAATGCCGTGTTTTTGGTAGGCTTTATCCACCGCAAGGTCAGATAAGTAACAGCAGTAACTGAAATCAGTCAGTGCCCGGCATACCCCAATCAGCTTGTTTCCATGCCAGGCGGAAATGACAAGGTTCGCATTGGCAAACATGCGCTCGATCCGCGCCAGGTCTGCAGAAGGACGGCGAATGCCGGAAGCATCAAAGACTGCAGCGATGTCTGCGGCTGCAAGTGAAATGTTTTGGCTGTATTCAATTGTCGTCATAAAAACCTGGTGTCTAAAGTAAGCTGCTTCGTCAGAATGTGCTGGTTAGCCATCTTAGGCCGCCTGACCAATCATCAAGCTCAGAAAAGATGAGCCGTTTTTTGTTGTTAACAGCCAGGCTAGGATAGCGCAATTGAAAATCACTGTAACCCAAAAAACGGTCTGGAACTCTTGTTTTTTTGATTTATGACGCAAGGTCTTTTGTGCCACTAAAGCGCCAGGCCAGCCGCCAGCCAGGCTGAACAAATGCAAAGTGCTTTCTTTTGTTCTCCAGCGATTATTCTGTGCGGCTGATTTATCTATGACATACGCAATAAAAGTGACGATGCTTAAAGTGAAGTACAAGCCTGCAATTTCTAATGGCAGCCGCCCCAGTAAGGCAGACAGGGCGAGAAACAGGCCAAAAATAATAGTGAAATAGGTGCTGAATGCACTGGATTTATCCGAAGCGCCGGATGTTGCTGCATCTCGTGCAAATCGAATGTTTTTTGCAATAAAGCGACCGCGCTCATCGGTAGCAAGTTCATAAGTAATGATGTCGCCCTCTGTGGGGCGATGAGCATGATGAGAAAATGCCTTGATGTGCACGAATGCTTTTTGGCCACCGCCGTTAGGGGTGACAAAACCAAATCCCTGATCGTCTTTCCAGCCTGAAACTTTACCCTGATAACGCATGTAAGCTCTTGAAATAGTTAGTTTGAATTAAGAGGGCACTTTCACCCATGATGGTATGTTTTAGAATATGTATTCCGCGGGGAATATCTTTAACGGTTTTAGCACAACCCGCTTGATGGATGAGTTAGGGTGCAACTAAAGTTTGAATTAACCATAAAGAATTAAAGCCCCTAAAAAGTAAGCAATGCCAATTATTAAAACGCTCATCTTAGCAATTTTTATTGCATATGGCGTCCCAAAGTTTAATAGCTTTGTGCACAATAGATGATTTTGGGGAAGGTTTTTAATTATCAAATAACCTGCGCTGCAAATTACGGCTAGTAAAGAAAACAATAGAACCTTACTGATTAAATAGCCTGACAAAATAAAACTCTAACGTTTGAGGTAAGAGGCGCGCGGAAGCGCGTCCTGCTTGACCAATGGGTTAGGGCGCATTAGCGGCGCCTTGCGGATGACAATAAGGAAAGTGCTTCTTGCACGATCGCGTCTTGACCGTCATTGGTGAGTATTGTGAAAGATACAAGAAGGTCGCTCACAGCGATCAACCCTTGATTAAGATATTTGAATTCGCCTGACTTTGGCGCTTGATCGGTTGCTGAAAAATAGTAACCAATGTTGGTCGATCCTTTGAGTTCTTTTACTTCAATCGACTCTTCCACCGATTGCAGAGCTGCAATATCAGCCGCTTGACTTACGTTAGCGCGCAACTCATCAGGAGTGGGTGGCTTTGTGTCTGGCCGTGCAAGCCAGATTGGAGTAATGAGGATCTGAAACTGAGCCCCAATTTTAGGTGATAACGTAACAGTAGGCGGCAGTCCATCGGGTGGTTGTGCGACAGAATCTTTCCATGATACTGGTACCTTTAGCTCAAACGTCCCATGTTTCTGCAATGTGTAAGATTTAACCTCTATATTCTCCGCTGACGCCATAAATGACGTGAGGATTAACACCAGACCGATAATCATATGGCGCATTTACTTCTCCTTGGTTTATGTGACTTAATGCAAAGCTTAGAGGGCGTAGTGTAGCTCCGCTGGAACGTTGTGCTAGGCGAGTTCATTGGGTTAAAAATATTTGTAGAGTACGCTGTGCGTACCATTAACACATTCAACACCAAACATCAAAAAGTGCGCACAGCTTACCCTACTTGGATTAAGTGGCAAGTCGAGCAGGATCCTAGATGTTTGGATTGGTCTTTAATGAATCCTGCTCATATTTCCTTCCCTCCTCTTCGAGTATTGGGTCTTCCAATACTAGGGAACCAAAGGTGAGAGAGAGTCGTGGCTTAGTAAGCTCACACTGTGTGATTTGGTTGTAATGTGCGCACCACATGAGGTTGGCTTGGCGTCTGTTATCGGAAGGCTGACCATATTTGGATAAGGCAGACTCTTTTAGCAATGCTATGTTTTCTTGGGTGTTTGGTATTCCGTAATGGATGCGCGAAACTGCTACAGGGGTGGTTTGACTCACTGGCAATCGCACCGAAAATGACACTTCTAACATGGTGTTTCCCTTTTTGTACCTTATGCTAGAGGGTTGCTGATTTTTTGTGATGCGACTGTATGCATAAATAGTCGATTTTTTTACCTGAGCAATTTCGGTAGCAGAAAGCTGAAAGTGCTTGCCAGTTGCAGTAAGCGCTTGATCGTAGCTCATACCCAGTTTCAAGCCCGCAACCTCAAAAGATAAAACATCCACCGAGTGCCAATTAGGTGGAGCAGCGTGAACAAACGAACACATCAAAAAACTGGTTATGAGTATGCCAGAAACAAAAAAAAACCTCATGAGAACACTCCTTTTGGATAAACAGTCATAGCGTACGGTGGCGATAACAAGATCGCCTAACGTTTGACATAAGCGGCTGCGAAGCAGTCCCGCTTGATGGATGGGTTAGAGAATATATTTATTTAACATTGAAGAAATATATCAATAAAAGGGAAAATATACCATTTATTTTTTTTTGTGATATGAATGATAGGTATTTAATGAGATTAAATGATGATGTATGGAAACATAGCGACTGAGCGGTTTTAACTGATGAGAAAAAATGGTTGGTAAGAATGGTTGTGCTGTTTCTTAAAGAATCTATGTCAATTAGCACATTATCTCTAACGTAAAGTAGACATCCAAATTGACGCAAAACTTTCCGTAAAAGTAGAAAATTTTTTATAAATTTTACAATAAAATCATACTGTTAATTATTTTTAGTGCATCCATAAATATACTTGTGGCTATGTCAATAGAGTCACCTGAATTGTTAGACCAAGTGCGCGGAAAAATTCGTTTGAAGCATTACAGTATCCGCACAAGGCGGGCGAGGGGTGAGTAGCCCGTTAGATGTGTTGTAGCTTTTACAGTTGAGGTTGCTATTGCATATTTGCGTTTATTGCACCCTGGTAACAATAGGTTTATTATAACAATTGTTATAACTTTCTGATTTAAGAGGTCTGTCATGCAAACTTTAAAACTCACCCAAATCGGTAATTCTGTTGGGTTGATTTTGCCTAAAGAAGTATTAGCGCGCTTAAAGCTTGAAAAAGGTGACACAGTGTTTTTAACCGATGCGCCAGGTGCAGTGACGATTACGCCGCATGACCCTAAGTTTGAAGAGCAGCTTGATATAGGGCGTGAATTCATGCGGGAGTACCGCGACACATTTAATGCTTTGGCAAAATAGCTATGAATCAATTCAGGTGGATTGATAAGCAATTGCTAGTCATTCTGCATGATGAAAGCTTGGCGCTGCATGGCGGGGCATCGGGTATTCGCGACGAAGGACTGCTGGATTCGGCGTTAAATCGCGCCGTAAATCTGGTTATGTACGGTAGCCCTGATTTTGCAGAATTAGCGGCTGCTTATGGTGTTGGGCTTGCTAAGAATTATGCTTTTATTGATGGTAATAAACGTGTTGCTTTTCTTTCTGTTGGTTTGTTTTTGGGCTTAAATGGGTATAAATTAAAGGCTACGCAAGTGGATGCTACGCTCACAATGCTCGCAGTTGCCGCTGGCGAAATGGATGAGCAGAATTTCGCAGGCTGGATTCGCAAAAATGCTGTGCAAAGATAAGCGGCGATTGTTTGTTTTTCTACGGCTGGTTAGTGCTGACTGGTTTTATATTTTATTTTACTCATTGTTGATTTATGACCAATTCGATTAATTTTATTCAACCCCAATGGCCCGCGCCATCTAATGTTAAAGCCTTGCAAACTATACGTGCAGGCGGGGTGAGTATTGCACCTTATGCCAGCTTGAATCTGGGCGCACATGTCAATGACGACCCGATTGCCGTGGCTAAAAACCGCCAGTTGCTAAGCCCGTATATGCCTAGCGAACCGGTGTGGGTGAATCAGGTGCATGGGGTTGAGGTGATCGACGCGGCGGATAGTGGCTGCCTGCAGAATGCGGATGCCTCGTTTACTACCAAGCCAAATGTAGTCTGCGTGACGATGACGGCAGATTGCCTGCCGGTATTGCTTTGCGATAAAAAAGGCTCAGTGGTTGCCGCTGTACATGCGGGCTGGCGTGGCCTGTGCGATGGCGTGATCGAAGCTGCCGTTGCCAGAATGCAGGTGCCGGCGAGCGAGATTCTTGCATGGCTGGGGCCAGCGATTGGCCCAAATGCGTTTGAAGTGGGCGATGACGTCAAAGCGCAGTTTTTGGCACAAGATGACAATGCAGATCTGGCATTCAAGCGACATGGCGATAAATGGTTATGCAATATGTATTTAATTGCCAGGCAGCGTTTGAACGCTTTGGGTGTGACTGAGATTTACGGCGCGAGCGTGAATGAGGATTTCTGTACCTATAGCGATGAGACGCGTTTTTTCTCGTTCCGGCGCGACAATGTCACCGGACGCATGGCAAGCATGATTTGGCTGGAGAATCGTTAGGGGCTGTGGGTTGCCGCGCGTTGCTCGCGACAACGGGATCAACTAGCGCGTTCTTAGGTTTGAACCTTTTTCTAAATGATAGTCGTCTAAGTTATAATGGCGGTTATTCATTTCTTTCAAGTGCCGCATGACCATCCCTGATTTTTCCATCCTGACCTGGATTATCGTTGCCAGCTTTGCCGGCGGCTTGTTGAGCGTTTCCCTGGCGGCGATTTTTGCGCTCAATTTGCGCACAGCCTGGATTCCGATGCTGGTCAGTTACGCGATTGGTGCAATGCTGGGCGCGGTGTTTCTGGAAATCCTGCCGCACGCGTTTGAGGAGGCGACCAGTGTAGAGAGTGTTTCGGCAACCCTGTTGTTTGGGTTGCTGCTGTTCTTTGTGCTTGAGAAGCTGGTGATCTGGCGCCATTGCCATGGCGACCACTGTGAGGTGCATGCGATTCATAGCGAGGCCAATTGTCCGGATGTAAAGCAAAGCAGCTCAGCGCAAGAGGGCGGGGCTAAATTCAGGCCCGTAAGCTCTCATTCGGCTTCGCATGCGCCGTCTATCATGCAAAGCCATGCGCACGCCCACAGTCACCATGATCATGGCCGCAGCGGCATGATGATTATGATAGGCGACACTTTTCATAATTTTGTCGACGGCGTGTTGATTGCCGCAGCGTTCCTGGTGGATGTAAAGCTAGGCATGGTAACAGCGCTGGCAATCATTTCGCATGAAATCCCGCAGGAAGTCGGCGATTTTCTGATTCTGCTGCATTCAGGCTACAGCAAGAAACAGGCATTTGTTTTTAACATGGTGTCAAGCCTGGCTACGCTGGTGGGCGGCCTGATCGCATACTTCGCGCTGCAATTTGTAATGGGCTGGATACCGTATATTCTTGGGCTGGCTGCGGCAAGTATGCTGTATGTGGCGGTTGCGGACCTGATTCCCAGCCTGCATAAGCGTACCGAATTAAAAGCGACGATCAGTCAGGTCTTGCTGATCAGCCTGGGGGTCGCCACTATCTGGTGCGCGCACATCCTGCTCGAGTAATTGCCTGTTCCTGTAATGGCGGCGATGTTTTGTGCCGAGCAGCCACAGCAGCAGGGCGCACGGAAGCAGGCCGTAGAAGGTAAAAGTGAGCAATCCGGCAGCGATGGATTTTTCGGTGGCTGCCATTAAGATCACTACGTAAAGCCATGCAATAACAATAATATACATGGCGTCATCATAACGATATTTTTTAAGATTTATAGGTTTTTTTATGACAAATAAAACAGTAAGCAATAACGCTACTCCTAAGGTAGGCTTTGTATCCTTGGGTTGTCCCAAGGCAGGTTCCGATGCCGAGCGCATTCTCACCCAGCTGCGCGCTGAAGGTTACGAAATTTCGGGCAGTTACGATGAAGCTGACCTGGTCGTGGTGAATACCTGCGGTTTTATTGACAGCGCTGTTGAAGAATCGCTGGATGCGATCGGCGAAGCTATCAACAAAAACGGCAAAGTCATCGTGACAGGTTGCCTTGGTGCGAAAGCTGGCGTGGTTGAAGCCGCGCACCCCAGCGTGCTGGCCGTGACCGGGCCGCATGCGCTGGAAGAGGTGATGACTGCAGTGCATGCGAATTTACCCAAGCCGCATGAGCCGTTTGTTGATCTGGTACCGCCGCAGGGCATTCGCCTGACACCTAAGCATTACGCATACCTCAAAATATCAGAAGGCTGTAACCATCGCTGTAGTTTCTGCATTATTCCTAGCATGCGTGGCGACCTGGTCAGCCGACCGATCGGTGAAGTGCTGAATGAAGCCGAGAACCTTGTCAATGCAGGAGTCAGCGAGATTCTGGTGATTTCGCAAGATACCTCTGCTTATGGCGTGGATGTGAAATACCGCCCGGGTTTCTGGAATGGGCGCCCGGTAAAAACACGCATGACAGAACTTACCAAGGCATTAAGCGAGCTCGATGTATGGGTGCGCCTGCATTATGTATACCCGTATCCGCATGTGGATGAAGTGATCCCGCTGATGGCGGAAGGCCTGATCCTGCCATACCTGGATGTGCCATTCCAGCATGCGAGCCCGCGGATACTCAAGTCCATGAAGCGCCCGGCCAGCAGCGAGAACAACCTGGCGCGCATCAAGGCATGGCGTGAAGTCTGTCCTGAAATCACGATCCGCAGTACTTTCATTGCGGGCTTTCCGGGTGAGACGGAAGATGACTTCAAGATGCTGCTGGACTTCCTGGAAGAAGCGCAGCTGGATCGTGTAGGCTGTTTTGCTTATTCTGCCGTGGATGGTGCAGCGGCCAATGCGCTGCCGGGACAGGTGCCGGAAGAAATCAAGCAGGAGCGTTTAAGCCGCTTTATGGAAGTGCAGGAACGTATCAGTGCAGCCAAGCTGCATCATAAAATCGGCAGCATTCAAACCGTGCTGGTAGATGAAATCGTGACGGATGTAGAAGGCAATATCGAAGCCATCGGCCGCACCAAGGCAGATGCGCCTGAAATTGACGGCGTTGTTTACCTGGAGGATGCAGAAGGCCTGACACCGGGTGATTTTGTTGAGGTTGAGATTTACAGCGCGGACGGACACGATTTGCGTGGCGGGCCGCCAAAAGACCGGTAGTTCTTCGAAAACACATTAGCCACTGATAAACACAGATTCACACAGATAAAAACCAAGTTTAAATTGTGAGCCTAGTGAGGCTTTATCTGTGTTTATCAGTGTGCATCTGTGGCTAATAGGTTTATAAAAGCAATTGCTGCATAAACTTATCTAACCGGCACCGAACAAATCCGGCATGATGGGGGCAGGGCGTTCGCTGTCTGCACGTTCTTCCAGAAAATCCAGAGTCAGCGGACAGCGCGTTGGTTTCTTTGCGGCTTTTTTACGTTTGGCGGAAGTTGCTGTCAGGTCTATGTAGGGCGTCTGACTGATGCGGATATAGCCAGAGCTTGCGAGTTTCTGTTCGGTGGTTTCAAACAGGCTGAGTGGGTTGTCTATGTTTTGCAGCGTGACTACCTGTTTGCTGACTTTCAGCACGTTGTACATCACGAATCTGTTTGCGGTTTGTTTACCGTAAATTTCGCCTGACTGTATCACGATGCCTCCTAACCCCAATGGGGCGTATGGTATCGCTACAACCGGCGATTAACAAGCGTTTTGCCGGCTAATTCTATTTCCTGCGCAGATTGATGTGTGATTTGATCAGGTCAATCGCCTGGTAGCGGAACCTGCTGCCGTCGGCATCCTTGACCCACATATGCAGCAGGCCACCGAAAAACAAGTGAGTATCCAGCGCCAGTGCGCGCGGGCTGAGGGAGGTTGCCAGCAGCCCCTGGGACTGCGCGCGCTCGTAAGCCGCCTCAAGTTTTTCGACAATGCAGGAGCAATTGTTGAGCATTTGGTACAGCACGCTGGCAAATTCATCCACATACTCGCATTTGATCATGATGATCTCATAGGTTTCGCGCATTTCAAGGTTGCTGCTGAGCTCGTTAATGGTATTGCAAAGGCTGGCTTCAATCTGGTTTAGCGGGTTGTCGCTGTTGCTGGTGGCGGGTGCCAGGGTGTCGTCTATACTGTCTATGAGCGGTAAAAAAACCTGTTCGCGTATGGCATGGAAAATATCTGTTTTATTTTTAAAATGCCAGTACACGGCGCCGCGGGTAACGTTAGCTTCTGCAGCAATATGTTCCAATGTCGATTTGCTTACGCCGCGCTTGAGGAACACTGCACGTGCAGCATCTATGATTCGCTGCCGTGTAAGTTCTGCATCTTCTTTAGTTTTTCTGACCATTGAGTTTACTCGGTTTTACAAAATTTAACGTGTATTATACAAAAATGTCATTTACATACATTCCTGTTTGTATATAATATACATGCAAATATGTATGTAAGCAAGTCCTAAATCAAGTTCGAATTCAATAAAAACATAATCTAATTAATAAGTTATAAGTACATAAGCTTGGAGTAAGCAATGGTATTCAAAACAGGTCAGCATTTTTCATCACAAAACAGTACGCGGGTTGCAGAAGACAAAAGCACAGTTTTTACGCTAAGTGCAATTTTAATAGCCATCACTTTGCTTGCCGTGTCGGCGTGCAGTAAGAAGGACGAAGCTGCCAATGCCGGGGGCGCAATGCCAGCAATGCCTGTGTCTATCGTCACTTTGCAGGCGACCACTGTGCCAATCAGTGCAGAGGCCGTTGCGCAGACCGAGGGCGCCAAAGAAGTCGAGATCCGTCCTCGAGTAGGCGGCATTCTGCTTAAGAAGCTGTTTGAAGAAGGGGCGCCTATTAAAGCCGGCCAAACCATGTTCCTGATAGACCCTGTACCATTCCAGATCGCGCTATCCAATGCTAAAGCGCAGCTGGCACAGCAGAAGGCAAGGCTGGAGCAGACGCAGCGTGAAGCACAGCGTTTGCAGGTGCTGGTTGCAACGCAATCCATCAGTCAGCGTGAAGCGGATAATGCAACTTCCGATAACGCACTGGCGCGGGCAGGTCTGGCGCAGTATGAAGCTGCTGTGCGCGAAGCTGAGCTGAATTTATCCTACACCAATGTCACGTCACCGATATCGGGAATTGCCGGTCGTTTTGAGTTGTCTGAAGGCGCGCTGGTGAATGCAAATACCAGCCTACTGACCAAAGTGAGCCAGATCACACCGATCTGGGTGCGTTTCAGCCTGTCGGATAACGAGCTGGCACAGCTGGGCGGCCCTTTGACACAGGCTAATGTCAAAAGTGTAGGCCTGATACTGCCGAACGGCGAGGAATATACCAAAAAAGGGCAGCTTAATTTTGCAGCAAGCAGCATTGACCCGCAATTGGGTACACAGCAGTTGCGTGCTGAATTTAAAAATGAAGACAAACGTCTGCTGCCGGGCCAGTTTGTGAGAGTACGCGTCATCACTGGGCATAAAGATGGCGTATTTGTGGTGCCGCAAACTGCGGTCATTGCAAATGACCAGGGTAAGTTTGTGTATGTTGTCAATGATAAGAATGAAGCTGTGCTCACACCTATTGTGCCTGGAAACTGGGTAGGCAGGGACTGGGTGATTTTAAGTGGCCTGAATGCAGGCGATAAAGTCATCGTGGATAACATTATCAAGATACGCCCTGGTGCAAGCGTTGCCCCGCACCCGGCAGGGGAGCCGCCTGTTCCCCCAGCTGAGGCAGCGAAAAATCCGGCAGCTGATTCAAAAAAGTAAGTCTGATTAATAAGTCTAAAAATAAAGACTTAAGCGAGAATTCATATGAGTAAATTTTTTATTACAAGGCCTATCTTTGCCAGTGTCCTGTCCATCATCATTGTGCTGGCGGGCCTGGCTGCGGCAATGAAATTGCCAATTGCGCAATACCCGCAGATTGCGCCACCCACAGTGCTGATCACTGCCACTTATCCTGGCGCCAGTGCCGATACGCTATCAAAGACCGTTGCCGCACCGATTGAGGAGCAGTTGAGCGGTGTAGAGGGTTTGCTGTACTTTAACTCGAGTGCAGACTCAAGCGGTAGCCTGACCATTACTGCAACTTTTGAAGTGGGCACCGATGTCAACCAGGCAACTTTCAACGTAAGCAACCGCGTAAACATTGCGCTGCCGCGCCTGCCGGAAGAAGTGCGACGTACCGGCGTCATCGTGCAGAAACGCTCGAATGACATCTTGCTGGTAGTCATGCTCACGGATAAGCAGAAAAAATACGATCCCCTGTTTTTAAGCAATTACGGTACGCTCAATGTGCTGGATGAGCTGAAACGCATTAAAGGTGTGGGTGATGCCATTATTTTCGGTGCGCAGGATTATTCCATGCGTATCTGGCTGCGGCCGGATCGTATGGCGCAGCTGGGGGTTACCACAACCGATGTGGCCAATGCCATCCGTACACAGAATGCGCAGTATGCTGCCGGTAAAATCGGTCAGGAGCCATCACCGTCCGACCAGCAGCTGGTTTATACGGTAACCGCAAAAGGCCGCCTGATAGACCCAGCCGAGTTTGCAAATATCATCATTCGCGCCGATGGGCCGCGCGGCGTACTGTACCTGAAAGATGTTGCCCGCATCGAGCTGGGTTCACAGAGCTATAACGTCCGTACTTTGCTAGATGGCAAGCCTGGCGTGGGTATCCCTATCTTTTTGCAATCCGGTGCGAATGCGCTGGATACGGCTAATGCAGTTAAAGAAAAGATGGATGAGCTGAAACAGCGTTTTCCAGCCGGCGTGGATTGGGAGGTGCCGTACGATACCAGTGATTTTGTGAAAGCCTCAATCGGCGAAGTGGTTAAAACACTGGCTGAAGCGATGGTGCTGGTAGTGCTGGTGGTATTCCTGTTCCTGCAAAGCTGGCGCGCGACCTTGATTCCATTGATTGCGGTGCCGATTTCACTGGTCGGTACTTTTGCTGGCTTATGGATATTCGGCTTCTCAATCAACACCTTGACCTTGTTCGCCATGGTGCTTGCTATCGGTATCGTGGTGGATGATGCGATCGTGGTGCTGGAAAACGTCGAGCGTTTGATGGATGAAGAGAAGCTTTCACCTATCAGGGCCGCCGTGAAGTCTATGGAACAGGTTTCTGCTGCGGTAGTGGCGATTGTGCTGGTACTTTGTGCGGTATTCGTGCCGGTTGCCTTCCTGGGCGGTATCGCCGGTGAAATGTATCGCCAGTTTGCCGTTACCGTTGCAGTGGCTGTGGTCATTTCCGGCATCGTGGCGCTGACCTTAACGCCAGCACTGTGCGCGGTGCTGTTGAAATCAGGGCATATAAAATCCCCTGTCTTTATCAGATTTAACCGCATCTTTGATAGATTCACGCACTTTTATACTGCGGTAGTGAACCTGACGCTGCATCACCGCATCATCGGTACCGTGGTTTTTGCAGCCGTCATCGGCGTGGTGGTGGTCCTGATCAGGGTGGTGCCAGGCAGCTTTGTGCCGGCTGAAGACCAGGGTTATGTGATTTCCGCTGTCATCATGCCGGATGGCGCAACATTGGCCCGCACCAGCAAAACAACCGAGAATGTACGTTCCGTGATAGCCAAGGATCCTGCCGTAGCGCACCAGTTTGCGGTGAACGGGTTCGACCTGATCGGTGGCGGTAATAAAACCAGTGCCGCCACGATGTTCGTGCGTATGAAGGATTGGGATGAGCGTGAAGCCACCGCCGATGACATCGTTAAAAAGGTGTTCGGTATCGGCATGCAGCAGCCGGATGGTATGGCAATTGCCTTTAACCCGCCTGCAATCCGCGGTTTGGGCAGTTCCGGCGGCTTTGAGCTGTATGTGCAGAGCCGTAGCGATTCCAATCCGGCAAACCTGGCGGCAGTGGTGAATAACTTTATCGGCGCCCTGAAAAACGAGCCGCGCCTGGCAGAGTTGAATACGTTCTTCCGCCCGACAGTGCCGCAGTTGTTTGTCGAAGTGGATGAAGCAAAAGCGATTTCGCAAGGTGTGCCTGTCGCCAGTATTTACGATACATTGCAGAGCACCATGGGCTCGTTGTACGTCAACGACTTTAATAAATCTGGCCGTACTTACCGGGTGCAGCTGCAGGCAGAGGCTGAATACCGTATGAAAGCCGAAGATTTGGGCAAAGTCTATGTGCGCTCAGATAGCGGCCAGATGGTGCCATTGTCAGCATTGAGCAAGGTCAGCTCTGTTGTGGGTGCAGAACAGCTGGAACGTTATAACGGCTTACTGTCTGCCAAGGTTCTGGGTAAAGGCGCAGCTGGCGTGAGCTCTGGCGATGCCATCAATATGGTAGAGAAAATTGCTGCGGAGAACCTGCCTGACGGATACCAGATCGCATGGACCGGCCAGGCCTACCAGGAAAAACGCACCGGTTCTGCCGCAGTGTTCGCTTTTGGCTTTGCGATCATTATGGTGTTCCTGATCCTGGCTGCGCAGTTTGAGACTTGGGCCTTGCCGCTGGCCGTGATTATGGCCGTGCCGTTTGCGCTTGCAGGGGCTTTGCTGTCCGTGCTGATACGTGGCATGCCTAATGATATTTATTTCCAGATTGGCCTAATTACGCTGGTTGGCCTCGCGGCGAAAAACGCAATCCTGATCGTGGAGTTTGCCAGCCAGAAAATGGAAGAAGGCATGCCGGTTGCCGAGGCGGCCCTTGAAGCGGCACGCATGCGTTTCCGGCCGATTGTCATGACGTCGATGGCGTTTGTGCTGGGTATCTTGCCGCTGGCTATTGCATCCGGTGCCGGTGCGGCAGCGCGCCGCTCAATGGGTACCGGCGTGCTGGGCGGCATGTTGCTGGCTACTTTTGTGGCAACGATATTCATCCCATTGTTTTTCACATGGCTCAGTAATAAAAATGTACATAGAAAACATCATGAATTGCCGCCGGAAGACTCGGTGTCTTCAGAAGCGGCTACCGAAACAAATGGAAAGAGTGCAGTATGATGCAGCATCACAATCTAAAAGGTATTAAGCCGGTTTATGCGGTCGTAGCGGCAGCGCTATTGATGTCAGGTTGCCAGATATGGCCGGATTATCTGCGGCCCGAGGTCAGCGTGCCGGCGCAGTATGTCGAGCCGGCTCAGCAGGCAGCAGCAGAGCATGCGGACCTCAATCGCTGGTGGACCTTGTACCAGGACCCGGTTTTAAATACGCTGATTGAAAATGCGCTGCAAAACAATAAAGACATCAAGCTGGCGGTCGCCCGAATTGAAGAAGCGGATGCCGTGATGCGTGAAGTTGGCGCGTTCCTGTTTCCGCAGATCGACCTGGATGCCGGTGCCAAGCGCTCCCGTGTGACGGAGGCTGGGGCTAACCAGCAGTTGACAAACAATCCGCGCAGTAACTATAACGGCCAGCTCGGCACGACCTTTGAACTGGATTTCTGGGGTAAATTGCGTCGTGGAAAAGAAGCTGCCAGGGCGCAGGCTTTATCCACACGCTATGCGAAAGACACGGTGGCTTTGTCGTTAACGGGTTTAGTGGCGACCAATTATTTGAGTTTACGCAGCCTGGAATCGCAGATTGCCATTGCCCAGGAAAACCTGAAAAGCCGGGATGCCAGCCTGGCTCTGACCAAACGCCGCCTGGAAGGTGGCGTGGCGTCATCCCTGGATGTACTGCAGGCACAGGTGGCGAGTTCTAATCTAAGCGCGCAGATAGCGGATCTGAATCGCCAGAGGTCATTAAGCCTGCATCAGCTGGCGGTATTGACCGGGGATTTGAACCTGGCAGTCACTGGTTTGACGGCATCCGCACCAGAGCTGAACGCATTGCCAATTCCACCCGCACCGCCGGCGGGATTGCCTTCTACTCTGCTGGAAGCTCGCCCTGATATCAGGCAGGCGGAAGAGCAGATGGTGGCGGCAAATGCCAATATCGCGGTGGCCAAGGCGGCTTTGTACCCGACCATTTCTTTAACGGCCAGTCTGGGTGGTGAAAGTATGGAGTTGGGAGATGTGCTGAAATCGGCCGCGCGTATCTGGACCGGTGGTGTTTCCTTGTATCTGCCGGTATTTGATTCAGGCAAGCTGAATGCCCGGGTCGATCAGGCCAGCGCCAAGCAGAAACAGGCGCTTGCAAATTATGAAGGTGCCATTCAGTCTGCATTCCGGGAGGTCAATGATGCTTTGGTGAACCTGCGTCAATATACCGAGCGTGAACAGGCATTGAATATCAGCCAGGAAGAGGCGAAAAAAGCACTCGCGGTCTCTGAAAACCGTTATCAGTCAGGCTACTCATCCTATATCGATGTGCTTGATGCGCAGCGCGCTTACAATGACTCAAGCCTGGCTTTTGTACAAAGCCGCCAGGCACGGCTGACGGCGACTGTGGATTTATTCAAAGCACTGGGCGGTGGCTGGAAACCTGCCGATCAGAAGTAACTGATCTTGTATCACACCGGGTTTTTGCCGATGTTTGTTAGCGGTATGAAGCCCGGCAGTGAACTGGATCACATCGGCATTCGTTGCAGGTGCGTGTTTTAGGCGGTCTGCGGCGTCATTAGACTGTCTGTAATGCTGTGTGCGACCATTCGGCCGCGAGCGCCGCAAGTGTTTCGGCAGCATATTTTTCTGAAATCAGTTCTTTTATCTGACGCTGTTTCGGCGAGATCTTGTATTCGATAAGCAGTCTGCATAGCTCGATCTTTGAGTTTACATCTTCAAAACACCAGTAGCGATGGCTGTCGGCAGCGCTAAAATCCTTGATGCGCCTGGCGGGAACGTTGGCTGCCGTGTCTACATAAAACAGATGGTGCTTTGCATCATAAGCGGTATCAATCGATATTTTTGAAGCCCATGCGGATAAAAGCCTGCTGACGATCTCAATTTGCTGCGGCCTGAATTCGATGGTCTGCACAGACCCCAGCATGCAAGCCTGAATATAGGCGCTGGACAATGATGTGGGTTCCTGGCCGCAATAAGATTGTATTTTTGCGGTTAACAAGGCAAGTTGTTCGGCGGCTTTGAATATGCCTGAAATCTCTGACCAGAAATTGGCTGGTTCATGATGAAGGTTGTACGGTTGCCATTTGATCATCTGGGTTGCATTTTTAAGAGCCCGGGAGAGCACAATATGCAATGTGCGCTGATGGGTATGCGGTAGATTTTTGCTCAATCCGACATAAATCCGGAACAGCTGGTGATGATATAAAAATACGGCATTCGAGATGCGTGTTTTCAGGTCATGATCGATATTTTCGATCACAGCGAAATATTGTGTGATTCTTTCGACAATGCTGTGCGTTTTTTCGTCGATGGAAATTAATGCCTCTATGTTTTGCGCATTGCAGAATACATGCTGCTGAAAATCATGCGCTAATTTTTCTGTCAGGACCTCAATGGCGCAAATGTCGTCCATGCTTGATAAATCAGCAATCCATGCAGCGGATATTCCATTCTCAGGTTCTGACGGGGGGCTGAATATTTTGTGCAGAATGCTCATGAATTGCTTGAAGTTCTCAATAGCGGTAAATCAATGACGCAATTAATATGCCAATCAACACTGGCAATCATCTAAATTTAGATGATTTAACATGGCTTTAATCGCAAGCTGGCAGTATCTACATGATAAAATGCGGGCTGATTAAATTTATGGTTAAGTTCCGCTCAATATGACTGTTCGTACACGTTTTGCTCCTAGCCCAACCGGCTTTCTCCACATTGGCGGTGCCCGTACCGCATTGTTTTCATGGGCTTTTGCCAAAAAGCATGATGGGAAATTTATCCTGCGTATCGAAGATACCGATGTTGCCCGCAGTACGCCTGAGGCGGTGCAGGCGATACTGGATGGCATGAACTGGCTGGGGCTGGATTATGACGAAGGCCCTTTCTACCAGATGCAGCGCATGGATCGCTACAAGGAGGTCATCCAGAAAATGCTGCAGGATGGCTCTGCCTACTATTGCTATTCTACAAAAGAAGAACTGGAAGCGTTGCGCGAAAGCCAGATGCAGCAGGGTTTAAAGCCACGCTATGACGGACGCTGGCGCCCGGAGGCGGGTAAGGTATTGCCTGCACCGCCTGCTGATATTCCGCCGGTAATTCGCTTTAAAAACCCTAAAGACGGCTACGTGGTCTGGAACGACCTGGTGAAAGGCGAGATCAGCATTGGCAACCAGGAGCTGGATGACCTGATCATTGCGCGGGCAGACGGTACGCCTACCTATAACTTCTGTGTGGTTGTCGATGATTGGGAGATGGGGATTACACAGGTCATCAGGGGTGACGACCACGTGAACAATACACCGCGTCAGATCAATATGCTGAAAGCCTTGGGAGCCACCATTCCGCAATACGCACATTTATCCATGATTCTGGGCGATGACGGGCAAAAACTGTCTAAACGTCACGGTGCCGTGAGTGTGATGCAATATCATGAAGACGGCTACCTGCCGGAAGCTGTGCTTAATTACCTGGCGCGCCTTGGCTGGAGCCATGGTGATGATGAAATATTCAGCATGCAGCAGTTCTGTGAATGGTTCGACCTGGATCACATCACGCCATCAGCCGCGCAATTCAATACCGAAAAACTGAAATGGCTGAATGCGCATTATATTAAGCTGGCCGATAAAGGCTCTCTGGTGAATGATATTACTGCGCGCCTGGTTCAGCTCAATGTTGCGGTGACTGCTGCGCCGGATTTATCTGCAGTGATTGATTTATATAAAGAGCGTGCAAGCACGCTGAACGAGTTGGCGGAGAGCATCGTTTATTTCTACCATAAACCGATCATTGATCAGGCGGCGGCTGAAAAACACCTGGTCGCGGATATCAAGCCCGCCCTGGAAAAATTATCAGCGCTGCTGCATGCAGTAGACTGGAATGCAGAGGCGATTCACCATGCCATCAATGATGTCGTGACCGAGTTTCAGCTGAAGTTTCCCAAGGTGGCAATGCCGTTGCGCGTCCTGCTGACGGGGATTGCGCAATCCCCGAGCATTGACCAGGTGATGGCTTTGCTGGGGCGGGAAGAGGTGCTGGCCAGGATCGGCGAATTTAAATAGAAAATAACGGGCGAATATTTTTTGCTCGTTAGCCCTCTTGTTTTTTCTCATACTGGTCTTCATATACAGGATGTACACTTCAGCGTACATATTTTACCTGGATGATTCTTTAATGGTTTGACTGACGGCTATTGGCTTACGTGCGTACCGGAATGACGATTGTGCTGCTGACCTTTCAGGGCTGGCCCATGCTTTTGTTTTGGTAAAAAAGTCTTGAATAGTTAATTTCAGTAAAAAGAGAACGATTTGAGTTGTTCTTACTCTGAACGAGAGTAGTATTGCAATGTGTGCGCAAAAATAGTAAATGTAGTCAGTACTTTAATTTAATCACTTTTATTTAACTCCAAACAATAGGAGACACCATGAATCAAAAAGGGCAAATGTTACAAGACCCATTCCTTAACGCTTTACGTAAAGAACATGTCGCCGTATCTATCTATCTCGTTAATGGTATCAAACTGCAAGGTCAGGTAGACTCATTCGATCAGTACGTCATACTGCTCAAAAATACTGTCACCCAAATGGTTTATAAGCATGCCATTTCTACTATCGTACCTGCACGTGCAGTCAGTATCGGCTTGTCGGAAGGTGATGATTAAGCATTGAAAGATTTGTTTGAAAGGCCAAGTGGCGGCGAGTCCGCCATTCTGGTCAGTGTTGATTTCGGAGAGAGCGACTATCAGGAAAGCCTCGAAGAGCTCCGTCAGTTAAGTCTGAGTGCAGGTTTGGCTGTGCAGGGCACTATTGAAGGCAAGCGCTCGACGCCTGATGCCAAGCTATTTATCGGCAGCGGTAAAGCAGATGAGTTACTGCAGGCGATGCGGGCAGCAGAATCCAATATTGCCGTGTTTAACCATGACCTGACACCTTCGCAGCAGCGCAACCTGGAGCGTTTGCTGCAGGCGCGCGTGGTGGATAGGACCGGTTTGATCCTCGATATCTTCAGTCAGCGTGCACAGACGCATGAAGGTAAGCTGCAGGTGGAGCTGGCGCAGCTTGAACATTTGTCTACGCGCCTGGTGCGTGGCTGGACCCACCTTGAACGTCAAAAAGGCGGTATCGGTGTGCGCGGCGGTCCTGGCGAGACACAGCTGGAGCTGGATCGGCGCATGCTGCGTGTGCGCGTAAAACAGCTGCGGGAGAAACTGCTCAAGCTCAAATCCCAGCGTGGAATGCAGCGCCGTGCCCGTAAACGTTCCAATGTGATGACGGTATCCCTGGTCGGTTATACCAATGCCGGGAAATCCACCATTTTCAATCGCCTGACCAAGGCAAATATCTACGCGGCGGATCAGTTGTTTGCAACGCTGGATACCACCACGCATAAAATCTATATCGAGGGCTGTGGGCAGGTGGTGCTTTCCGATACGGTAGGTTTCATCAAGCATCTGCCGCACGCGCTGGTCGAAGCCTTCGGCGCAACGCTGGAAGAGGCGGCACAGGCAGACTTGCTGCTGCATATTGTCGATACGGCCAGCAGTAACCGAGATGAGCAGATTGCACAGGTCAATAAAGTGCTACAGGAGATCGGCGCCGCTAAAGTGCCGCAGATTCTGGTGCATAATCAAATTGACCGTGCAGGCCTGGAGCCTGCATTGGCGCGTGATGAATGTGGTAGAATTTCGACTTTGCATGTATCAGCCAAAACAGGAGAGGGAATGGATCTGCTGAGGTTAGCAATGGCAGAACATTATCAGTATTTACAAAAGCAAAGCACCGAAGAAAGTGCGTACGCATAACTTAAGTTGGTTAAATTAATTTAGTTAAATTAATGCTGTATCGGTAAGTAACTTAGTTTGATGATAATTAACAAATGTTTTTTGGAGTAGTGAATGATTAAATTTCCTGGTTGGAGAGCACAAAATAATGAAGGTCCGCCAGACCTTGATGAGGTGATGCGTGACTTGAGCCGCAAAATTAACACCTTGTTTGGCAAGGGTGGCGGTCATCAATCAAATCCGCAATCCAGTCGGCCACAGCCTGCAAACGTCAATCTGCCATTGTTGCCTATATTCGGTTTGGTTGGCCTTATCTGGCTGGGCACCGGCTTTTACATTGTTGACCAGGGTTCGCTTGGCGTAGTGCAGCGATTCGGCAAGGTTCAGGATGAAGTGACTTCACCTGGCCCACGCTGGCATCTGCCTTACCCGATAGAGAGTGTTCAGGTTGTGAATATGGAACAGGTGCGCAGACTCGAAGTCGGCTACAGGAGTAATGCGGAAGGCAGTGGCGGTAAAACAAGGCTGCCAAAAGAATCTTTAATGCTGACTGAAGACGAAAATATCATCGATCTGCAGTTCGCGGTGCAATATAACCTCAACAATGCAAAAGATTACCTGTTCAGCAACCGTGCCACGGACGATGCCGTGATGTCGGCAGCTGAAACGGCTATTCGTGAAGTGGTGGGCAAGAACAAGCTGGATGACCTGTTGCAAAAAGGCCTGGCTGACACTTCAGAACGCATGCAGGTGATACTTGACAGTTATAAAACCGGCGTGAAGATCATCAGCGTATCTTTGCAAAGCGCACAGCCGCCTGAGCAGGTGCAGGAAGCATTTGAAGACGTTAACCGGGCAAACCAGGATAACCAGCGCCAGATCAATGAAGGCCAGGCTTATGCCAATGACGTGATACCAAAAGCCCGCGGTACGGCGTCACGCCTGCTGGCCGAGGCTGCCGGTTATAAATTGAAAATTGAAAGTGAAGCGCGTGGTAACGCGAGCCGTTTCGACCAGATTCTCGCTCAATATAACAAAGCGCCTGAAGTCACGCGCCAGCGTCTCTACCTGGATGCGCAGGAGCAGATCATGTCTAGCGTAAGTAAAGTGATCGTTGACCAGAAGTCCGGTAACAGCTTGCTGTACTTGCCATTGGATAAACTGATCAGTGCTTCTGGCAGTGATGGTGCGCAGCAGTCGCAGTCCCTTCAGTCTCTCAATCCGCAGCCTGATGCCGCACCAGCGGCGAGCCAGCCTGCAGCCGGGGAGCGATCACGTGATGCATTGCGTAGCCGTGACAGAGAAAGCAGGTAAGGAATAATATGAAAAATTCAAAAAATATTCTTATTGTCGTGGTGATGGTTCTGGTGTTGCTGTCATTGTCAGCATTTACGGTGAACCAGACACAATACGTTCTGGTGCAGCGCCTGGGTGAGATCGTCGCTGTCAAGAAAGAACCGGGACTTTATTTTAAAGTGCCGTTTGTAGATAACCTTAAATATTTTGATAACCGCATCCTGACGCTTGATTGGGAACAGCCGGCGAAGTTCATCACCAGTGAAAACAAATACATGATGGTGGATTCTTTTGTCAAATGGCGTATTGTCGACCCGAAAAAGTATTATGTTTCGATTAAAGAGGGTGGGGAAATCGCTGCGGAAGACCGATTGTCAAAAGTAGTGAATGCGGGCTTGAGAAGTGAGTTCGGCATTCGTACCGTACATGATGTGATTGCCGGCGAGCGTGGCGTGATCATGGATAACCTGCGCAAAAAGGCTGATCTGGAAGCGCGCCAGATGGGTATCGAGGTGGTGGATGTCCGCTTGAAACGTGTGGATTACTCAGAAGAAATCAGCAAGTCGGTATTTGACCGCATGATCGCCGAGCGTAAGCGCCTTGCTAACCAATTGCGCTCTGAAGGTGCGGCTGCGTCTGAAAAGATTCGTGCAGATGCCGATAAGCAGCGTGAGGTGATCATTGCTGAAGCCTATCGTGAAGCTCAGAAGACAAAAGGTGAAGGTGATGCAAAAGCCTCAGAGATTTACAATCAGTCCTATAGCCACAACCCTGAGTTCTATGCGTTCTACCGCAGCCAGGAAGCTTACAAGAACAGCTTCAAGAGCAAGAGTGACGTGATGGTGCTGGATCCGAACTCTGATTTCTTTAAATATATGCGAAGCCCTAAAAAGTAGTCATCGGCTATCCGCATGAAGAATGTATTGTTAACCGCGCTGGGATTGATGCTGGTGATCGAAGGCATCTTGCCGTTGCTGTTGCCGCAGGCATGGCGTGATACATTCAAACGCATGGTGGAGCTTAAAGACGGCCAGTTGCGTTTTGTTGGCCTTGCATCGATAGTCGGTGGTTTGATATTAATTTTATTAAGTAAGTAATAGTTCCGGGCAATCGCTCCAGGCATCGATAGTGATCGTGTTGATGCTGAAGCGGTTACTTGTAAAAAGTGATGATGATAATGCGTAATTGGTTACTGCCAGAATACATAGAAGACGTTTTGCCCGCAGAGGCGGCACGTATTGAAACACTGCGCCGCAGGTTATTGGACCTGTTTAAGGTGCATGGCTATCAATATGTGATCCCGCCTATGCTGGAATATATGGAATCGCTGATTACCGGCGTCGGGCATGATCTTGACCTTGCAACCTTTAAAGTCGTGGATCAGCTGACCGGGCGCTCCATGGGCGTGCGCGCCGACATGACACCGCAGGCTGCCCGTATAGATGCGCATCTGCTGAATCATCAGGGCATTACGCGCTTGTGCTATGCGGGCAGCGTTTTACGCACCAGGCCGGATGGGCTGGCACAGACGCGTGAGCCGCTGCAAT
>Ga0208758_100121_pt1 | contig 39034 bp, 55 predicted proteins | sample LakWasM116_HOW13_2_FD_183930 | JGI IMG/M metagenome (GOLD analysis project Ga0208758, IMG submission 183930) | Freshwater sediment methanotrophic microbial communities from Lake Washington under simulated oxygen tension - Sediment Metagenome... | ecosystem: Environmental > Aquatic > Freshwater >...
CTTGAAGAAACAAAAGCTTACAGTTTAACTACTGTAAGCCTTTGTTTTATTTGGTGCCCCCGACACGAATCGAACGTGTGACCCTCCCCTTAGGAGGGGGATGCTCTATCCACTGAGCTACGGGGGCTTTGGCTTTGAAAAGCGCTTATTATAAGGCTTACAGCGTAATGTTAAAATAATTTGTTCCGCAAAATATTATTTGTTCCGCAAAACCTAATTACCGCACACACACATTTTACCTTTAAGCGTGTCTATTTTGTCGATTAATGCTTTAAGATTTGCTAAATAGCAATTAGAGGTTTTAAAGAAATCTATCGATTATATGTATCTTTTATACAACATAAATCACATGATTTATAAGTGATAACAAGCGAATAGGTTAAAAGTATTTACTTACTTAAATACTCACAAAATTATGTTAAAAAAATATCTTGACCTACCACAACCAAATGATTAAATTACATATTAATCACTATATATTGTGGCTTGATGTGATTGTGGTTCGATTCCTTGCAGGGAACCGAACCACTGGGGAGGTGTGAAATTACCACCAAGTAAACAGTTGTTACTATAACTTGAACATTTTTAGTAATCAATGGAAATTTTATGCCTCTCCTAGCTACTTTTTTTAATATACTAGGAGAAATATTATGGCTAATAAAACGCCTAAAAATGAGCAAACTAGCTCACGTGTAGCATCAAATGCAGGTAAAGTTTTGCGTGATCCAAACTCAACAGCACGAGAAAGATCTATTGCTGGATCTGCATTAACTCAAGCTGGTTCAAAAAAGAAGTAAAGCTTAAGTAAAAATAAGGGACCTCGGTCCCTTATAAAATATTATGCTTCAATAATATCCACGTAATACTCTTTACCAACTTCAAATAGCTTTGCTGCAGGCTTGTTCTCACCAATAGATAAATTCAAAGATCCACTTGGCGTGTACTGTGACCACATGTTGTTTTCATGATTAGGGTCGGGCGAATATACTGCTCCTAAACTAACGTTAACATTGCCATGTGTCGGCTCTGATACATTGTGGCATTTCATTTTTGCTCGAACTGTTTTACTCATTTTAAAGCTCCTGGTTATATGTCCTAACGGACGGCAAAGCAGGATTTTTGTTTCAGTGTTACGCCCTGCAAAATCTAAAATCTAATTACTACATACGCACATCTTGCCCTTAAGCGTATCGAGCTTATCAATTAGCGCATTATGCTTTACTGAGTTGCTGTTGCAGGTCTCGAAGTTTTCTGCTGCGTTTGTAAGGACTTCTTCAACTGTGGCGACAACGGCTGCATTTTCTGCGGTCTCTCTAACAGGCTCGGCTCGATGACTATCGGCACCTGTGATCGCGGCGTTCCACAACTGCAAAGAATCATGAGTGAAGCAAATGCTATCATCAGCCTGCTCACGTATTTTGTGGTAAATGTCTCGATATACAATTTTAATCTCCTGTTCTTTGGCCTGTTTGGTTTCAATGATTTTTTCGGCTTGCGTGCCAAGCGTGTGGCTGGTTTTTAAATCACGGCTGATACCGTTAGCTATACCAGCGTCTGTTTTCCAGCTGTGTACCTTCCAGCCGGAAATGAAGGCACCCAGAATCAAAACTACAATAATTGCTGCCTTAACTTTTATGCCAAGTCCTGATATGAAACTAAGCGGATTCATATTCAGACCCCACCCTATTTAATAACCATCCATACACAAAATCCTCATTAGCCGCACGGTGGCGGGAGATGTCAATGTAACGCGCACCCTGCAAACAATTAAGCGCAGTCAGCATGACCTGTTCGCCTTCTTTACCACGAAGCATTAAGAATTTTTTCAGAACCGCAATCGTTACGCTCCCAATGACCCCATCTTCGCTAATGTCCTGATATAGCCTTGCCTGTTTGTTAAACGCATTAAGCGCGACCTGCAAAAACTCACTCGATTTTGCAGGCGACATATTGACGCCGGCATCAAACAATTCTTCTGCAATAGCTTCTGAAACCAAAGCAACATCACTAAAACGCGGTTTTATCCAATATTGGCCAAGATAGATCTGTTCGGCCACCAGTCTGGGCATTGAACGCATCTCGCCTAAATAGCCATGCTCACGCGCAACAGTTTTGGTGATACCCCACATTGTCTCGCCACCGGCATCACTTTGGTTATTGCTGTACTGACCTTCACGGCCAATCAATGCATTTAAATCAGGTCTCATCCAACCACCCTGCCTTTCAGGTGATCTGTATTGCGCCTGCCACCGGTGATTCTATACACCATGCGTGGCCAAAGCCCCAGGGCAACAGCTGTAATCAATATCAGCATGCCAATGCTTGCTGATGAATGCACAACAACCAAAATCACATACAACCCGCTAGTCCCGGCAAGCAGATATTTTGCAAGACGGCAAAAGCGGTCACCCTTATGCATATCCGCAGCTGCAGATAGACTTTCAAGCACACAGTAAAATCCAACTAATACAACAAGAATATTAACCAGCATGATTAGGTACCCACCTTACCAAATAACCGCTTGAGAGCGTCTTTGCTCAAATCCAATACCAGTCGGTAAAAATAAACCACAATAAAGCCAGCAATTGCAGCTAAGCTGAGTTGTGAATACTCCGGCCATACCTTAAACGCTATTGGTATCAGGTAGGCGGTTGCAACTGTTCCTATCGTTACTAGCGAAATGCCCTTCTTAAAGCTGGTTGATTCAAGTAACGCCAAAGCAATCGAGGTGCCAAAAAAAGCGGCAATCAGCGCATTCGGCTCGATTCCCCACATATAAGCGATAAAAGTTGAAATAAGGCCTCCTGCAGCTGGGGCCGCTACTGCATGTATAACTGGATCTGGCATTTAATTACCTTTCTATTTTTGTTAATTAACGCCTATTGCCTGGCGCTTAAATCATTAATAATTACTTAACTTTTACTTTCTCAAAATTGAGCATCAACAAGTGCTGCGGGGTAATACGATGATAAAATTTGCTATCAAAAGGTCTTTGTCCAGAATGTTTTGCCGCTGCAGCTACCAATTCAGCACATGACCATTTGTCATCATCTTGCCAGTTCCTTTTTACCCCTATTCCAATTACACCCCACCAGTCATAGCGCTTACCAAGCTGTGATTTTGCATAGTTAACTGCATCATCAATTGATTGCACCGGCAGATCCATAATCACAGCTTTTGATGCTTTATCCAGTCGGTAATTAATTGAATTAATCACCACACCGTCACCAGCAACCGCGCCAATCAGATAATGCTCATCAAGTACAATATCAACATGGCTATACTCGCTCCATGTCACAAAGCGAATAAACCACGAACCGATATGCCTACGCCTGGTGAACAGTAGTTTCATCATTGATAAACGGCTGGGAATCCTGCATTAACGTCATAAGCATTTACGCTATCAATTGTTGTCAGCGCATTCAATTCACTAATTTTTGTTTGCGCTGCTGTGAATAGCGCGCTTTGCTGTGTAAGTGCTGATTGAATGAAGCTCTTGGCAATGCCCACGGTTAGATCCACATAAGCGCCGCTTAGTGTTTTCCAAGGTGTTGCAATGATCGCTGTACTATCCGGCGCACCGGCTGCGCTCATTTGGCTGGCAATGCCATTCAATGCCAACTGCTGAATAAGACTGATCTCATTAGAGTGATACCAGTTTTCGCCAATTTTGTGACCGCCTGTAACCGTGAGGTAGTCACGGCGCGCTTTGATTTGCTCTATTTTCTGCAACTTCAAGTCTGAAATTTTTGGTGTAATAGCGTCAATCTCCGCTTGAGTGAATGGCGTGATAGTCACCTCGCCTGTCTGAGCGTTGGTTACTACGTGTGTATATTCTTGATTCATTTATTTAACTCCATAGACATAAAGGGTACCGGCTGAGTAAACGCCAGCAGACAAGGTGAAAGTTACTGAAGTGGAAGCGTTAGTTAAATCAGATTTCCAAAGAACAGGAGAAATTGTAAGGGGATTAGCTAAAGAAGCGCTTGCCCCTATAACCAGCCTTGATTCACCTATTGAAGTAGTTAAATCAACATCTAATTTGCCATGACAATAGCCTGAACCAGTTAACGCCATAATGGCGTCGCCGTTCTGTCTTAAATCAGCCCCGATTGAAACATCTAAGGCATCTATCACCATGTGTAGCTTTTTATAGCCGGTAAGGGTCAAGCCTGAAAGAGATTGGGTAGAACCGCCAGAAAGATTAACTGTGCCTAAAAGTGCCATACCTCCAATCACAAGAGCATCCGTCGCCGCCTTTAACCCGGCAGGCGTAACCGCTCTTACAGTATCAGTGCCAGTAGTAGCCTCTGCTGTTGTTGCCAGCTCCACAATACCCTTTACCGTGGTTGATGCATCAGAAACCGAAGCTGTTGGCGCTTGGTAAGAAGGGGCAGCGCCTGCACCGTTTGATGTTATTACATGCCCCGTTGTTCCGGGAGGCAGTTTTGCCAATGTTGTAGTGCTGTTTGCATAAAGCAGATCGCCCACAGCAAAAGAGACCTGGCCGGTACCGCCTTTTGTAGCCGGGGATGTTGGCAGGTTTGCTACAGGCAATAAGCTACTTGAATCCAAAGGCGCAACACCACTTGCAGCACCTTTAGCATCTTTGATTGCATTCACGTTATCTGCCATCTGTTTAATTGCAGCGCGTGCGTTACCAGGGTTATCACCTGCTGCATCCATATTTGTTGTATCAACTACCACTGTAGGCCAAGCCATAATTAGAACCCTCTTAAATAACAATCAATAACGGCATCAGCCAACACGCCGCTTGCGTTGTAAATCTTAATGCGCGGCCCTACAGCCATATCTTTATCAATCACTTCATGTGTCCATCCGGGACCAACGTTTTGCAGGGTGAGCTGCAACTGGCTAATCACATTAAAATCATTTCCGAACGGAATTCTGATATCACCAACACCGATGCGGTTTGGCCCTGTAAGTATTGAAGTATCAAGATCGTTCACTTCTTCAGTCACAGAATTGCCGCTTAACTGGATATTGAGTTGATAAAGGATAGGTAAAGAACCAGTAACGGTTGCTCTGACCCGTACATATCTCGATAACACTAATGGTCCTGCCGCCGCCCATGAGCTATAAGTAACATCATCGTCACTGTGTTGCTCTTCAATCACAACAACGCCATCAGCTTGTGCGGTAATCAATGGTACAAATGGCACAATTGAGCCAAGATCAATTGTTGTATGCTGATAAACTATTGGTGAAGTCGGTGAATTTGGCCATTGCAACCATGCCGACCAGGTTGTTAAATCAGACCATGCTGAACCATCACTTGCAGTAAGATTGCCAGTATCTGTTTCTACAAAACAACCTGTCTTAATTCCAGGCCAACCATAATTACGCGCTAACTGATTAAAGACAATCCCGGCTAAACGCTGTTCTGCCAGATCAGCCTCAATGAATTTTGCATTAAGAGATTCAATTCCAGATGTATCAACTGCTTTAACGGCAAAAGTATAAAGACCTGCCTCAAGCTGGTTGTACTCAAACGGGCTGGTAGTAATCAGTCCATCATGCATCGGCGTCATTTCATCCCACGTATAGCTACCAATACCAGAGCCTGATTTGTACCTGATTTGATATCCAGAAAAATCAGGCGGCAATCCAAGTGCCAGCGCCATATCAAACTGGCGTGTACCGTCAGATTGAACACTGATTAGGAATGTAGAAACATCAGCTGGCGGAACAGCATACGGATCACCAACCCATTCAACCCACTCACCACGGGACAGTCCAACCGCAGCAACACGCACAGAAACAGTGCCACGCTGTGATGGTACAAGAATATTCGAGCTTGAAACATCACCTCTACGCTGCCATGAAGCGCCATAGTCGTAACTTGTTTCAACCAGGTAATGGTCTGCCCCTGCTGCCGGCACCCATTCGATTGCAAGTTGAGGATTAGATGGTGTGCCAGATAAGGTAACCGTCAATCCTGTGACTAGTGGCCGCGTAACCTTACCAGGAAGATTCCAATAACTGGATGGCGGCGGCGCTGTACCGGTATCAGCAGTATGGACAGCAGGATCTTCATTGATACAGCTAATTTCAACTTGATGCATTGACCGCGGTCTTACTGCAACTACCCTGGCAAGCTTCCGATACTCCTCACCCTTGCCAAAGGTGAATGATGTTTTTTCGCGTGTATGCCCGGTATCAGGTGTGAAATCCAAAGCCGCATCCAAAACCGGATGATATTCATCAATACCTTCTGTTGCTAACCATGGACCGCTAAAACTACCATCCCGTAACTTAAAGCCAAAATAATGATTACCCGCCGCAAAAGTAACAGGCTCAGATAAAGTCAGCACCTTTGTTCCAGCGTTGTATTCAAGTACATCACCAGAGGTATTACGTTGCATACGATCATGCGCAATCGCAATCAAATCACAAAAGGTAGGAATAAACCCTTCCATCTCTGTCGTAAAGCTGATTGCCTGCCTGCGGTACCTGTTACCACCGGCGATATACATTCCTTCGCGCCAAGCCTGATCTGAATTGGTAACACCGAATAAATCTATTGGATATGGATTATCTGATGAGTAATCAGGAAGAGTTGCCATAACCTCTAAGGGCTTTTGCCTTACTTCGTCAAAGTAGCTTACCTTAACAGAATCAGCCGTTTCATCACTTGGCAGCATGTACTCTACCTTCAGGCTGCCTTTTACAATATTGCGCTGATTAAACAATGCAACCGGTAACGTCACTGCGCCATCACGCGCAAAATGGTAGACGCCACCTTGTACATAAGGCTTCATTCTACCGGCCCTGGCTATTAGAGTTATCGACTCCCACAACACTTGTTTCTGATCGAAAATGCCATTAAACGTATCGCCACGTGCAGTCAGTATTGCATCCAGCGCAAGCAACTGAGACAGGTCAATACGAGAGTCTGGCAGCTTACCGCCATAATTAGCACGCAATGCATCAGCAAGAGCCCAGCAAATACTTCGTGTTGCAGTGTTATCAGACCAGGATGTGCCATTCCATATTGGCAACTTACGATGGGCAACACAATTGATACGGCGGGCAGATTGTGAAGAAATATTGTTGGTTGCACGCATTCGCATGGCCAGCATGGTGACATCACCATAACTCTGTGAGTCTGGCAGGTATGCACGTAATGATGTCCAGTCTATCTCATGTCCATAGCGGGAGTTTGTCTGCTTGGTATCCGTCCTGGTTACCTTAACCTCATATCGCGCTTTGGTAACGGCGTATCTATAAGATTTGCGTTGTGGCGTCCCTGTCGCAGCACTAATGCTCTCCGTACCTAATATGACCCATGAACCGATAGGAGCGCCAAAATCATCAACCGTGCGCGCTTCTACCTTAAATGTAGTACTGACAGAATTTAAACCTCCATCATCGTTAGCATAGTAAAGTCCACGCGGAGCAACCACATCGATAGCAATTGCGTTTGTCTGGGTTTCAGGCGGGTTTGAAATGAAGGGGCCTACTGCAGTATTGGTAAGTAACTCCTGCCCAGATACTTCACTTGCCGTGATTACGTTCACAGGGAAAAGTGTCACATTACTACCTGGATTAACAACCTCGTAAGTGACTTCAGCAAAACTGGCAATTGCGGTATCTTCAATACGCAGGTCGGTAATATCATATTCACCCTGACCAACACAGAATAGTTGGTAAAGATATTGCTCATTACCTGCGTACTCGGTATATGGCTCCGCTGCAAAATCAGGATAAATTAGATGCTGGCCATACAAAACAGGGATGGCCTGGCCAATACGCGCACTATTGCCCTGGGCACTCAACGTATAAGTCGGCGAAGCAGCAGCAGAGTTTTGGCCACTTCTTGAACTTGAAAGACTTGGTGGCGGAATCAAAGCATTAATCAGCGCGTTACCTACAAATCCGATACCAGCCTGTAGAGCCATCATACCAAATTCACTCATCACACCAAGTTGAGGTGCCAACAAACCTGCAGCATATGGCGCAAACACAGCCATACCAACCATCAATATCACACGGAGCGGATTAGACCCGCCACCACCGCCCTGTGGAATTTTGATAAAAGCAAGCACATCACCATCATCAACTTTCCGATTCCACCCATCATTGGCACGTAATACCGGAACGCCGTTCAATAAGCAAATAAAAGGAAGGGATGTTTTAGGCGCAAGGTTTTTCAAACTGCTATGCCGGCGAACCTGCATGATTTTACGGTCACGTGCAGGATCAAACGGATTATTTGCGTAGACTACGGTTGCAAGCATCGATAAGCACCCAATACGTTATAACCCAGCAACCTGAGATTTGATTTGCTACTAAAGACAACACCTGCACCCTGTACAGCGTGCAGCAGACCACCACTGTCAACGTCCAGCCAGATACCAACGTGAGTGGGTTCTTTATTCTGACTTAGAAGCAGGCAATCACCATTTAGAGGAGACTCGACTTTAATCCAGTTTTTAAGCTCATCATTTCCGGTAAATTCTTTAACTACCGCACGAATGTTGTCAGCCTCTACAACAATAGATGGCAAATCCAGATTAAAGTGATTTTTTTGCACATAGCGGACTAATCCCCAGCAATCAAAAGAGTCTGGCCCTGCATGACCAGATACCCACGGCAACCCAAGATAATTAAAAGCCCAATGCATCATCTTATTAACCCTGGGAATCGTGATGAAGTGTAAAGCTCAGACGGAAATGCCTTATTTGCAGCATCGCCATAACTGGCACGCGCTGTTACTTTAAAATCATCAGCCTCAACATGTACCAAAGTTAAAGTTAATGGTGGATCCATTTGTGGCGCAGAAGTATCTGTACTTAAATAAGGCCGATAAGTCACTTCAACCTTGTATGGTGATGCAACCGCCAAAGCAAGATTATCTTCAATGTCACGGCTGACGTTATCCATGCTTATCATAATTTCAGGCGTGGCGCTGCTATGCACTTCAGGTAATGTGAAATCAAAAGCAAATTTCACAAATGTAACTGCTTCACCTGCATTAAGTGGCGCACTGAGCTCAAGCGTGAATAAATGATCTGCATGATCAAGTACCACCCTTATTGCCGATGGGTTATTAAACTCATCTACAAAATTCGGATGTCTGAATTCAAGCGTATGTAGAATCACAACATTAGACGGTGCTGAAGCGTACGCTTCTTTAAGCGCCTGTTCTAAACTGACATCAGGCATTTTGCACCTCGAGTGACGTGCTTACTTGCCATGTATTGTTGCTTATTTTTTCATCTCTGCAAGATTTTGTGAACCTAACGACATAAGTTGCCAATCCATCGCCAATATCAAGCTCCATATTGAACCAGTCAGTTCCTAGATTAATATCCGTTTTATGAAACTCACGAAAAACAATCATTTCTGTCGCTTTGAAACGCCATGAGACATCTTGATGATATGGAGTTTTTGTAAATCTCTGGCGCTGTCTCGCTGGACCTGCGTCCATGTCAGTACGAATGAATGCTTTATCGGCCTCACCGCCATAGCCTGATAGTAGAGGAGCTGGTAATGTTGCTGGAAAGTCAGCCATTAATACGCTCCTGCCGCTCGATTAAGTCCATACTGTCGCTCCATCACAGGCGCAATTCCCCTGCCTTGACTAATATTGCGGCCAATTGTGGATTCAATTTTTTCAACCATCACATCAATAGTTAAATTATTGCCATCCTGCTTCTGGTTTACCTGCCCACCATTACCAGCAGACTCAATAAGATTGATGATTACATTAGGTGCAGAATTGCCAGAGCCGCTGACACTTACACCTAATTTTCCATCCTTGCCGCGCTTGAGTGGGAATATGCCTTCAGCGCCAGCCTCACCCATCAAGCCTGCCCCATTAGCAAAGGCAAACATCGTCGGTTGACTTACAACGCTGCCAGAGTAAGCAGAAAGACTAGGGCTTGAATAAACGCCGCCATCGGCATTGGCGGTAATGCCAGGAATAAATGCACTAAAATCAAAACTGCCTAAAAAGCTATCTACCGCCCCCATCAATGGATCTGTAAACATCCTGCGCGTTGCTATACGCATAATGTCTTCACCAAGGCTATCAATCACATCTCCAAGATCCTCACCTTTTACAATCGCATCCTCAAATGCTGATTTAAAAGTTAATCCTAGCTCGGAGCCAGTAGTCTTATTTTCTTTAATTTTAGAATTCAGTGTAGAAAGCTCGGTGTATTTTTCACGAAGAGCAATAATCTCTTCCTCGCTTAAGCCAAGTCCTGCTTCAGCCAACTCATTAAGGGTTTGCTGTAACTGAATTTCAACATTACGCGCTGCAATTTTTTCGTCTTGCGCCTTTTGTGATAAACCTTGAATAGAAAGTTGAAATTCAAGCTCTTCTGATTCGGCATTAATATCAGCAAGAATTTTGTCATGCAGCTCCATTGCAGACTGCTGTTGTTGCTCAAATTTTTGCTGATCTTCAAACTGCTGGTTTTCCAACTCAATCTGGGTTTCAGTGGCGCGGTTTTCACCTTCCGCAAAAATAGCCATGTCACTTTGAAGTCTTACTTGCTCCGCCAAACCAGCTAACTGCTGTTGTTGCCACGGTAGTAAGTCTGCAAACTTACCTGCCTGAATATCGCGCAATGTTTGCTCAGCCTGGGTAAGTTGGTTTGTACCATCAATTATTTTAGTGAATTCACCATAAAGTTTTGAATACTCGGTTGCAGCTTCTTTTGCCACGTCAGCCGTATTTTTTGAAGATTTAGATTTTGATTTAGGATTGATAATATCTTTAATATCCACTGCATTACCTGCAGTCTTTTTATCAATCGGATGATCTTTTGCATAATTGGCTTCAAGTTGAGCAGTAACCTCAGCAAGCTCTTTGCGCATGTTAATCAAATTACGTCTTGCATTCTCACGTGCTGTTTTATTACCTTGCTCCGAGGTTTCAGCATTACGTTTTTCTGCAATACCAATACGCTCAAGCAACTCAAGCTGGCGCTGCTCTAGGTTTTCTTGATCTGCACCAACTGCAACTATTTTTGTAATATTTCCAATAGCCGCAAGAGTTGCTAAAAATAAACCGGCTTTTTTATTATTTTCAATAAAATTAGTAGTTATTTCATTTAAAGAAGGGAGTAAGTCACTAGCAATACCAACTCCAGCATTACTTGCTTTTGTTTTTAACAAATCTAACTTGTCATTAAACTCTTGCGCTTTTTTTACATTCTCATCTGTAACACCAGTTAACTCCTTGCCAGCTTCAATCTGTGCGCGTAAGGCATCCCCACCTTGTAGCAAAGCCGGCAAAAGCTCCTGATAACTCTTACCAAGAATTTTATTAGCCAGTGCAGCGCGCTGCTGAGTATCTTCAACTCCAGAAATAACTTCAGACAGCTGTATAAAAGCTTCAGCAGGATCTTTTGCGGTGATGCCTAATTTAGCGGCAGCCTCACCGTTTTCAGCCATATAAACTGAAAGCTTATTAAGCCCCTTGCCCAAAGCTTCAAGCGAAGTATCAGACTGTGCTGCAACCAACTGGAAACCTGAAAGCGTAGATGCCGCAACATCGGTACGATCACTTAGATCACCCAGCATATCAAGCGTATCAATACCGCCTTTAACAAAGGCGGTAAAAGTAGCGGCTCCAAGCACGGGCGCAAGCCTGCCAATAACGCCATTAAGAGTAGACCCAACACCTTCAATCTGGCCAAGGCCAGTTTTTACAGAGTTGAATGCCGTCCTGGTATTATCGACTGCACTAATAATTATTTTTGGTTGATCAGCCATTACTTAATACCTCTAGTGCTGCGTTTTGCATGATGATGATGTCGGTTAACATTTGCTTTTTATTTGCTACCTCCATCATTTCCATCACAGCTCCTAGTGCTAATTTATCGATTGATTTGTCTTTGCCTTGCGGTGTTAGCTTCCAGTCATCACCACAAGCACAAAACACTTGCAGTGCCTGCAAGTTCATTTCCCATATTTCAAAATACTCTTGTGGTTTAATCTCTGAAACCAAACCAAAAGCCTTTAATGCATCTACCTGGTCCTGCTCTTCATCTTGGCCGCCATTTGCCCACCAACGGGCGGCGGCCTCTAGTTTTTTCGGCGAGCCCCTAGCAGTTCACGCAAAAATGCATTGGTTAAATCGGCGCCTGCCGTTTGATAATTAGTCATCAATTTGTTGAGGTTATCGGCAGAAAATGGCACTTGGTTGCCAGCGTCATCTTCCACCCCGTCCCATGCAGTGATCACTTCTTGCAGAGCTTCAACAACGGAATTTCTGCCATGTTTTACTTGCCACGCTTTTAGCTGATCAGGGTTAAGGTATTTAAAGGTAACTTTTATCTTGCCAGGCAACTCTTCGCCTGGCACATGCAATTCAGCATCAGTCGTAAATGTTGGGTTTGGTGTAATTTTGAACATGGGTTATAGCGCCACAATACGAAGTTCATCATTACCTAATGCCGGCACACAGCGGATGTCGTAACCAATTAGGCGTTTACCATTCACTTCCTGCTTGGTAGGATTCATCATCTGGAATGATGGCGCGTGGATCAATACCTTATAACCAACAGTCGTGCCATGTAGCAGACTTAAAGTGTCTAGCGTATTAGCCTTGACTGCGGCCATAAATGAAACTTCTTGCGCAGCAGTCAAATCAAGTTGCATAGATCCCGTGATTTCACGCTGTGTCAGATCTACGGTTTCACCGCCTAAGAGTGGGGTAAAGTTAACCGCATTAGCAACATTTAAGCTTAATCCACGTGAGGGCCATGCAGTACCACCGGTAATGGCACCAGCAGCATAAGAACCACCAAATGTTAAATCACCAGTATTAGCATCGTTGATGATTTTTGGCTGTTTCCATGCAGATAAGGTCGTTGCCGGATTTGCAGCTGCAGAAACACCACCATCCAGCAGAATGAATTTAAATTTCAATACAGGGCGTTCTCCAACACCTGCACCAATTTCAACACTCCCCCTACCACCAAAACCTTTATGCAGAACACCGTCGTCATACCAATAAATGGTTGCACTTTCTAAAGAGTCGGTGACCGGCGTATAGTCAACTCTCGTAGCAGCTGTAACAGCTTCTGCAAAACCGCAAGCTCGTAATGGCGCACCCCATGCCGGAGCAACGCCAAGCGCTCCTGAACCTTGTAGCTCCACATCAAAGCCCATTTCAACATAAGTGGTACCTACTAACTGTTCACTAGCCCCAAGATAAGCACGAATCAAATCACGATCTACGTTCTGAGCATTAAGCGGGTTAATATTAAGATTTGAAACAAGCATGGCATTATCTGTACCGGTTGGTGTAGGATCAGTGCCGTATATAGTTTCTAGCTTTAGTAAAATTGCAGTTTTACGAATCAGACGGTTAGCCATGATTTATTCCTTTTTAGATTCAGCGCCAGTTGCTTCAGGCTCTGGTTTTGTTTTTTGCAGATCAGCCTCATTAACAGACAGGCTCCCATCTTCATTGCGGATATAAGAGCCGCCACCTTGCGGGTTTTGTTCTACTGGATCTTTATTTACTTCCTGCGTTTTTGCCATTCTAAAAATTCCTTAAAGTTCACCGACCTGCAGCTGGTAACTCACTATCAGCTCAAGGTCTACCGCCACCAGATCTGTATCACGGGCAGACCAGTCAAGATCTTTGTTGCCAACCAAGATGTCATCACATAAACCGCCAAGGCTTGTGTCAACCATTACACGGCTAACAACAGATTTCACAACAGGGTCAGCTAGCTGATCAGGAACATCTCCACGCGCATACACCTCAACCATTACAACTGCCTGCCGTGAATAATTGCCTATGGTTGTCGCCTCGTTAATACGCAAATCCCTGCCCTGCCTTACTACTATTGCAAAATTCGACCCTGCAGGTATTGGCCGTAACCTTGAGCGCCACACGTTACCGCCAGCCAATGATGGCGAATCTTGCAATAAAGCCTTGATTGCTTCCGTGATAGATTCCGCGCGAGTATTCATGGTTTTTTAAGCACCAGGGTAATACCGCCATCGCCATCAGGCTGAATGTCGGCAACAGAATAGGCGCTGCCATCTACAACAACCGCATCATCAACCACAACACCGCTCACATCAGATTCACTACAATGAATTGCCGGACTTAAAGCCGCGAACCCAGAAAAACCAGAGTCCGCAACCTCATACTCGTTATCAAAAATCACATCAAATTCAACGGCATCAATCGTTGCAACGGCATCAGCTAACTTAGCCATAACCGCTGCATTCACCCGGATTTTCAATGCAGAAAACATTAAGCGGTCAATGTACCTGGCACGCCCGTAAATTTCACCCAGGCAGTTGTTTCGTTATTTGCGCCAGCCTTGAATGCAACTGCCGCCGCACCAGTGATATCACCTGATGCAGGAACTGCTGCATTATCATCAAACTTCCCTGCTGATACATCCCAGGTTAAAGACTCACCTTGTGCAAATACAGCAGCAGTTACTTTTGGCACTTCAAATACGCCATCAATCTGCACTGCACCGGTTGCGCCATTGGCAATATCGGTTAATGCGATACCAAGAATCTGGCCGATTTTCACAACAGAACCACTGGTAATATCTGCACCAGCCGTGTAATCAATCACCTTTCCAGGTTGAATTGCTTTGGTTGTCATAACGTTCTCCTAAAATATTCTTTTTTAAAATAAGCCCACTAGAAAGCAGGCTTATTTAACCAAACTACTAATTAAGCACCTGCGTTTTTAGCAAGGGCTTTCCATGAAAGCGCTTTTACACCTGCATCCATACGAACCTTCATATCAACACCATCTACACCCCAGCCATTTTGTTGCTCAAGCGTTGGCGCTTGATTGCCATCAAGGTATTGAACTTCAACGGTGTCAGTGACAGATGCATTAGCCGCGCCGTAGTAAGCTGTAGAGCTTGCTGCATCTAAACGCGCATCACTGATAACTTCAAACGTACCGCGTACACTGTTTGGTGTTGTAGCATCACGAGTAGCGCTGATCTCGAACTCAGAGTCACGTACTGTTTTAGCCAAACCCTCAAGCGCAACCGGCACAATCAAATTAGCCAAACGGATATTCAGAGTTGCATTGCCATCTTTCTGCAATGCCATTTTTACGCGCAATGCATCTACAGCTGCAGTACTTAAAGCAGCTGTAGTGGCAATATTTGCATGGTCGGCATGGAACAATGTTTTTCCGTCGTACATATTGTGAGAACCGGTAAGCACCGCATAAACCAAATCACCAACAGTGCGAATCGCTGCGCGACCCATACGTTGTGGAATTTTTGTAAATGCATCCAGGTCGTCATTGATGATTGCTTGACGGGTGATGCTGAACATTTTTCCATAAGTGGCCAATTGCACAGTTTCACCACGGTCGCCCACAGTTGCATATTTATACTCAGCGCCTTCAACAACTTTGTCTAAAGATGGGAAAGCATTTAAATCAACACGTTTTGTTGATTTAAAGTCAGGTAAATTACCAATGCTGGTCCAAAGCTGGAATGTTTCCTCAGCTTCTTCATAACCTTTCATCATGGCTTTATTGGCAATGCCTGATAACAAATTAGTAAAGTCTGATGTGCTGTGCGTAAATGCAGCGGCAACCAAGTCCATCTTGCTTAACCCATTAGTTTTAAAACCTGACTGTTCCAAAGACGCACGCGCCATTTCATACAATGTATAACCGCGGAATTGGTTGTTACCCTCAGCCTTGGCTAAACCAGCACGCGCCAATACAGCTTGAGTGATACCAGCACGCGCTTTGTCACGCGCATCTTCAATAACTACTGCGTAACCGCCAGCTGCCGGTGCGCTGTTCTCACCTAGCTTTGCCAGCAATTTGTCATTGGCTGTCTGTACAGTGCAGGCAGTATCATTTTGACAAGTTGCCAACAACTCAGGCACGCCAGGCGTTGCTGTGAATTTTGAAAACGCAAGTGCAATTGAATTGCGGCGCTCTGATTCCTGCGCCACTGCTTCTGCGCGGATATCAGCTTCTGTTTTTACTGTGGCGTTTGGTGTTGCTGCCGCCACTGGTTCTGCTTGAGGCATTTGAGGCTCCTTATTAATTGTGGCGGCTGCCACGGGTTGTTTTACTGCAAAAAATTGTTTTACCTGGGCTGACAATGCATCACGATCCAAAGAGGCAGCAATTGCCAGACCACCAGTAATACTGTCAATGAAACCTTCAGCAAGTGAATCCTCAGCACCAAACCAATGATCTTTACCATCAGTTAATAGTGTCAGAACATCTTCTTTTGATTTACCTGACTTCTGCGCATAGCTGGTTGACATAGCATCAGCCCAGCTATCAAGCATATCTGCGACATCGCGTAACTGGGCAGCATTACCGTCCGCGTAGGTCCATGGCGCATGAATCATGATCTGAGCGTTTTCAGCCATCTCAACCGTATCACCAGCCATCAAGATCAGGCTTGCAATGCTTGCAGCGATGCCATCATTCACCGTGGTTACTTGCGCTTTGTGACGCTTGATTGCGTTATGGATCGCAATGCCATCTATCACGCTGCCACCGATTGAGTTAATACGAATAGTGATGTTTTCAACATCAAGCGCATTAATATCCTGAATAAACTGTTTTGCGCTGACGCTTTCGTCATACCAGCTACTGCCGATGGGACCGTAGATTAAAATTTCAGCAGCACTGTTTTGTACGCTTGATCGAATTTTGTAAAAGCTTTTAGCTGGCATTTGTTAAGTCCTTTTAAACCTTACTTAAATTTAAGTGTTCAGTTAACGATTGCAGTTTGCCTGTAAGCCAGTCTACTTTTTAGGGGAAAAGTAGACTAATTACTCATTGACTGGATTAGAGTTATTTGCAGACTGGAATTTGAGCATGTCCTGGGCTGTGCCATTGCCGGATGTAGTCTTGGCATCAGAAGTAAATACCAAACCTTTTTCAGCGGTTTGTTCTCTAAATTTTGCGATCTGCTCAATCACATCACGCGGATTCTGCCCACGCTTGCGAATCACTTCCACCTCGCTAGCAAACCCATCACGCACTAAGCTATTCCATGCTGCCGCTTCTTTTAATGGATCTATCCAAGGCATGTTCTGGCCAATAAACAGGCAATCATTAGCCTGATCTATGGTCATGCCTTTTGGCATTGGCACAACACCAGACAGATGCGCTGCTAACACAAACTGGTCCCAAATCGGCTGAACGAACATGCCGACAAACTCATCAGTTAAAATCGCGTAATTGACCCACTGCTCCACCAACTCCTGGCGCTGGCTTGAATAGGTTCCGTCATAAGCGCGTGCAATTGTGCTGTAGCTTGCACCAACCCCGGAAGCAACAGCGCGTAATTGACCTTGCCTCCATGTCAATGCATTTGGATTTGGACGCTTACTATCGATCAGTCCGATTTCTTCACCGATTGCAAGGTTGTCAATAATGGTGCCGGGGCCCAATGAAATATCACGTGAAACGGCATTACCTTCTGGATCAGCCTCTGGCGCAATGTAAAGATCAGGAGATCCTCGTTTCACATAAGCAGTAAGTGATGCTGCAACTTTGGCAGCAATCCGCTCGCTTTCTTCATAATCTTTTACGTCTTCAAGTCGAGTGATGACGCTGGCAAACTCTGATATACCGCGCAGCTGCCCCATGCGTTCAAGTGATGCCACTTGCAATATGTTGTTTGCAGCAACACGTTTTGTTGACGTTTTTAAGGTATAGCCATCTGGCTCACCCGGATGTTTTTTGTAAATGTGATATGCAACCTTGCGACCCCATGCATTGCGCTCTATGCCTTGACGTATCATGTCGCCATCGTTGTAATCCATAGGCACAAGATCGGCTTCAAACATTTCAATGCTGAATGGCACCTTGGTACCATGATCTAATGTCTGGATAAACCCAGTAAGCATCTGCGCGAAACCTTCACCATCGCGCATCCATGTACGGCACATAACACGCTGCGCCTGGCTGAATGTATAGGTGTGGGTTACTTCTGGAGTTTTGCTCCAGTTTTTATATGCCTCTCGCAACGCATCTGCATAAGCAGTATTGATTGTCCCATCGGTATTGCGAGGCTGCGGCTCAATACCAATTCCGCTGGCTCCAACTACATTATTGACAAATGCACGAATAATTCCTTTTGCAATATCGTGATTACGTTCAAGATGGCGCGCTTGTGTGCGCAAAGCTACCGCACCCTGGCTTACTAATTGATTAGGAGATGACTGATCTCGATTAAACTTGCGAGCCCGACTTGGCTTTGCAGCTTCATAGTGAGCTAAAACATGACGGGCAGTTGTACGCTTAACAGCAGCAATGGGTAAAAAAAACTCTACCAAAGAATCGATTGGATTTTTCATTGGTCAAACCTCGCCTGAGCAACATTTAAACCACCAATCTGTTTTGATTTTAATGCATCTGGAGTCTGCTCTGATCTAACACGCGCTTCCCATTCCATACGTCCAGCACGAATATCAGCTAGATCTTCATAGCCAAGTTTGCGCCCTTTGAATTCGACGCTTTTACCTTCAAGGATGGCTTGCTCGGCAGCCAGGTATTTAGCGAGCATGTCTGTAGCAGTTGTCATGCTGCCAAGACTAATGAATTGTCAGTCTACTTTTTAGGGGAAAAGTAGACTAATTTTTTTAAATATTACTTTTTACTTACAATCTTATAAATCGATGGTTTGCTTAATTTATATTTAGTCATCATATCTTCAAGATTCCGGCCATTAAACTCACGTCGAATGGATTCATTACGTTGCGCAACATCAGGTCGCGTATTCTTTGCAATATAGATATCCTGCCCACTAAATCTTTTTTTAAGTCCATTGACTATGGGCTCGGCCAGAGTAGCTGCATACTGCTCATGGAAGCCAATTTCTTCGCGAAGAATGGCTGTAATTTCAAAACGCAGACTTACGGCATCATCATCATTACTTATTTTGATGGTCATCTTCTATTCATCCAATCCTCGCTAGCAAATTTATTGGGTTGTTTTACTGCTGCAACAGGAGCTGCTGTTGGTTGCTTTGCAGTTCTTTTTGGCTTACTTTCAATTACGGCTGGGGCCACTTCTATATCAAACATGTCATTAACTACCGGTTGAACCTTTGCTTCCAGATCCAACCAGAATCGTTCTGTCTTTTTATGCAGGTCGTAATGAATTTCAAGCCATACGGTATAAGCTGTGCAATCAAGCTTCTCTACACGCTTACGTGTGGCAACCCATGCGGATTCCTCTGCGCCGCGTGAGTTACGGCGCGTGGTGCGCTTCTCTCCAGTAATCTGCTTGAAAAACTCATCGGATAACTCATCTGAAAAGTGCATATAGCCAGGACCGGGCTTGGTGATCTGCATGCGGTTGTAGATCAGGTCTTTGGCGTGGTTGGTACCAACCCACCACAGAATGCACCCCTGTTTTAAAATCTTTCCGCGCCAATCGATATCTACTTTTGATGCGCCATCCTTGATGTGTTTTTCGCGGCCGTTACGACCGGCAATAGCATGCACGCGGCGACGCTGGTGCTTGCTGCAGAAATTGTAAACGGCATGCGTGTTATGTCCACGTGAGTCAATGGCTGTGGCATATATTTTCAACTGACTACCGCTTGCATGCTGAAACTGTGTTTCAAATAGAAATTCTTCAAGGTCATCCCAGACTTCATCCTGCGATGGGTTTCCAAAGAAAACACGGTCTGCAATTACCCACATCTGGCCGCCACGGCCATATCCCCAAACTACACACTCAAGCCGGTTATCCTGAGTATCTACCCCAGCTAGTAATAACAGACATCCCATTGGCACGCGCTCGAGTGCGTATGGTTCTGCTCGTGATTTTATTTCATCAGAATCTGTTTTATCTACATCCTGCGCCCAATATTCACCACGTGTAGTATTGGTGAAGGTTTGCATCTTTTCAGACTTACCTTCCATCATTTCCTGGTGCGCTTCAAGAAACTCTCTCACAATGCCAGTCCATGAAACGTTTGGGCTATACGCTGACCAAACGTTAACAGCCACATGACGTGGCGCACGAATTACATTGCCTTCTACATCTCTAAACACACCGTCAAAATCAGAGGTAATGCCGCTTTCTGACTCATAGCGACCTTTATCAGTCACTGCCAAGTATTCAGCCTGAGTGATTAATGCGCCACAATGCGGGCATAAATGACGAGCACTATCAGGTTCACCATCATTCCATTTAAAACCATGCGACTCATCCTTACCGCCCCAGGTAATCGCATGGTATTCACTGCAATGCGGGCAAGGAATACGATAAGTCATCAAGATATCGGCATTACGTTCACGCTTCTGAATATTGCTAAATCCATCAAGCTTTGGCGTAGTGCCAAATATCATTTTAGGAAATGTAGCGCCTTCAACACGTTTACTTGCCAAATCACCAGCATCACCTTCTTTTTCAATATTGCTATCGAATGCATCGTATTCATCCAGATACCCAGTATCAACCGATATACGCCGATAGTTTTTTGCGGCCTTACCACCACGCAAATGACACATGCTGCCTTTAAACTTCTTCTGCTGCAGCGTGTTATCTTTGTCACGAGAATTTGTAGTTGATATCACTTGTGACATAGCTTCAACATCACGTAGCATTGGGTCAAGCTCTGTCTTTACAAATTCATCGCGGTCATCGTCCGTAGGCTGCCAGAGCGCCTGATTGCGGCGCTTGTGATGGGCAGTGTAACCAATGCAAGCCAGGATGCATTTTGTATAACCAACACGTGCTGATTTTCGCCAGTTAAGCTCATGGATGTCATCATTGGACATCCAAGAAAGAATGGCACGCTGGAATGGCCATGCCTTCCACTTTTGCTCGACATAGCTTGATTCTTTAGAAAGGTAGAAATGTTTTTCCGCCCACTGGTCTAATGTCAGCGGTTCCGGCACACCAAAGGTTTGCATGCCTAGCATCAAGCTACGCTCGATATTGGCTAAATCAAAAACATTGCTATCAATTGCACCCATTTTTATTTGTCTTTTTTAACTTTCAATAATTGCTCATGTGCTGCTTGCGCTTCTTTGTACCTGCCAAACCTGCCTAGATTCTTATCTGGTGTAATCTGCCATAAACTAAAAATCCACTTACCTTTCACTTTTGATTTGCTGATAGAGTAATTGCCATTGCGCATGGCATATGGGCCCCACTCATCCCACATCACTCGGAATCACTATCGACCACATCATCAGAAATAGTAGTTTCATTAACGTCACTTAAAGACATCGCTGCTACAATGTTTCTACCCTTGGCAATCTCACCAGAAATCAAATCGATCTCATCGGAACTGAGGGACGGAACACGGCGTTTGATCATTCCTGGTATCGCATCAAAAATACCATTTATACGCGCAGCTGCTTTAGCTAAAACCTCCTCAAGCAAATCAACAGGCGCCAGCTGGTTACGAGTCAAAGCATTCTGAAATGCAACTTTGTCAGCCTGCTCTTTCGCCAGGCGAGCGCGCTCACTCACTAAATCCAAACTACCATCAGCACCTGCGCGGCCAGCCGCTTGTTCACGCAAGTTTGCACAGTAAGCAATTAACCAATTTGCCAGGGTATCTCCATCAGTTAAAACATCACGCTTAATCAAATCACTAACAGCAGGCTGAGAGATGCCGACAATCTCACCGAAAACCTTTTGAGTTACGGTTAATTGCAAACTACTAAACACATCTAAGTTACTGTTTTTTATGATATAACCCCTTTATAAAAACCTTGTGACTAGAGAAAACATGAGCCTCTCATTACCCTTACAGCTAGGCTCTGGGAGTACCTTCACTTTTTTAATCCACATAGCAAAGCGTATCAATCCATAACCAATCACAACAACAAGAAATCCTGTAGCAAGGAATGGCGTTGAAATAAATAATCTAATCCGCTTGTTCATCGTGCGGTCCGCACGGCATACGCCCATGATTCTTTGAAGTTAATGGCAAAGTCTGACCTGGCTTTGCTTGCAAACTTATCAATGTCGAAGCGCTTGCTGTAGTTGGCACGTTTAACAAACATTAGGATTGGTCGTATGTCTGAACCATGCGTGCCCGTCTTAGCCCAGATACCACGATGTAAATGATCCGCACCGCTGGCATAGAAGTAAACAACACCATTGATCTTGACGTACTTACTTTGGCGTTTGCCTTTGGAGTTCTTATCGGTACGCTTAGCAAGCTTTGCTCTTGTCTCAGCTGTACTGTTTGCTTTGTAACCCTGCTCACCAAAGCCACCGAAGTATGAGATTAATTTAACGATCAACGATGCTGGCACGTTGCCGTACTGATTCAACTCATTGAGCTCTGATGCTGGTACGATATCTTCATTGAAACCAAGCATGCCAAGCTTACGGAATGCCAGCTCATAGCGTGCAAGTCTTGATTGACCACCGTTGAAGTGGTGTCCTAGTACATCAGCTGGACTATTGCCACCTGACTTGGAAAGAAGCCCCTGATCTTTAACACCGAAGGCTGCTACCAGGTCACGCTTATTGGCGCTTGAGTTGAATACAGAATTCATGGTGTAGCGTGTTGGCTGATCAAATACGCTCATGAACTTTGCACGCATATCATCAGCGCCCTGCTTTACTGTCTTGGTCAAAGCAACAGCAGCTGCAAACGGCACTTGTTTAGAAAACCTGTCAACAAATCCAATTGTTTGATTGATGTCTGATTTGAAACTGATCTGCATGATTAAGCTGCTTTCTGGTTATTCATGGTCAAATGGTTTTTTAAGCGCTGCCGGTAATCGTTCATGCTCTCCCCGGCATGGGCATCAATGCCAATCTCTCGACCTTTAGCAATCGTTCCTTCATCAGTCATCAGCCAGCTATTGTCGGTCTTTGGTTTTAGTTCATTGCGAATGATTGCATCGAGGTAACCAGCTGCTATCTTTTCAGGCCATGGTTTGTTCTGCCTTGCAAGCTGTACACACTGCTCTATCAGATCAACAGAGATTTTGTCTGTAACCCACTTGCATAAAATCGGATTAATGCTGGTAACAGCAACGTTGAGTTTAATCAAACGACACGCAAGCAATCCTTCGGGTCTCGCTGGTGAATTTTCTGAGACGGTTTTTTCTTTCTCGCGCGGTGTTGTTTTTTCTACGTTAGTAGTAAAAACAACTGGATAGTTAGATGGATAGTTAGAGTTAAATGGCTTTACCGCCTTAGGTAAAGTGGCTTTACCGCCTTCATTATTAAGGTGGTTAAATTGTTTTACCGCCTTATTGGCAATTTCATCATTAATTTCAGGTTCATTTTTAGCTGGTGGGAACGTAGCTTTGTATTCATTTCGTGCCCACTTTTTACCTGCGTAACCATGTTTTGAAACTTCAATAAATCCAGCATCTTCTGCTGCTTTTAAGCATGAAATTACAGTTGGTTTACTTAACCCAGTTTCACTGCATAACGTCTCGATTGATGGAAAGCAGCTTTCACCAGCATCATTCATGTGGCACCCAAGCGTATGCAGAACAAGCCGCGCACTCGATGGAAGTGACGACTTTAATACCGCACCACGCCATGTAAAGTAATCCACATTTTTCAATTTAATCACCTATAAAAGGATGACAACTTGTCACTCTTAATCACAAAAAAGTTAATATAAAAAAACTACTATCAAACAAATACAACCCCATAAAGGATGACAATCTGTCACCCTTATTTACCCATCAAAACCCTATTTTTTCGCGGAAATGCGCGGCGCAATTTCCGTTTTTTTACCCACTTAGCTGCTGTAAAAGTTCTCAAACCGCATCAGGTGAGGCACAAACGTTGTACGAACAGACCCAATTGGCCCATTACGTTGTTTTGCAACGATAATCTCAGCCGTTCCCTTATCAGGTGTATCCGGGTGATACACCTCATCCCGGTAGATAAAGAAAATGTTGTCAGCATCCTGTTCAAGCCCCCCGCTATCACGCAGATCACTCATCACCGGACGCTTGTTCGGGCGCTGCTCAAGCCCACGATTCAACTGAGATAGCAGAATGATTGGTAATCGCAACTCTTTGGCTAGTAACTTCAATGCACGCGAAATATCGCCAATCTCATTGCTCCTGGTATCGCTGCCGGACAGTGCAATCAGCTGTACATAATCGATCACAATCAAGTGAAGCTCACCGTTTAACTCTCGATATAAACGTCTGGCACGCGCACGTATATCGTTCACGTTCAGCGTGCTTTCTTCATCCAGGTAAATGCCCTTATCCTTCAGGTCATGCACGGCCTTGGTGATTAAAGACCACTCATCATCATTTACACGACCAATACTTACACGTTGCGCAGGCAACCTAGCTACGCTGGAAAGCAAACGCATGCCCAGCTGGTTGTTAATCATTTCAAGGCTGAACACGGCGGCATTCTTACCTTGCTTCAGAGCGCAGTTTTCAACGATATTTAATGCCAAAGAGGTCTTACCCATACTTGGGCGTGCTGCAATGATGTTTAACTCACCAGGCTGCATGCCAGTGGTTTTTGTATCCAGATCATCCAACCCGGTGCGCAGACCTGTTACGTCATCTTTACTTTCACGCATGTACATTTCATCAATCTTGTCGATCACAGATGACATCACATCATTGATGTGCTGCATGGTGTTGTTGGCGCGATTCAGAGTCTCACCCACCGTCATCCAGCGGCTTTGTGCAAAGTCCAGCAGATCCTTGGCAGACATACCATTGCGCTTATTGATTTTTTCGGAAATTTCCGCGGAAATAGCGCCCATTTTGCGCATTAATGAATAATCACGCACAATCTCAGAATAACGCATGATGTTTGCAGCACCTGGCGTGTTCTGAATGATATTAACCAGATAAGTAATGCCACCGGCATCTTCCAGAAGCTTATGACTGTCTAAAAACTCACCAACAGTCACAACATCTACAGGCTTTGAAGCATCCAGCAGCTGACTTATTGCGCGGAAAATCATGCGGTGTTCACGCGGATAAAAATCATACTCAGTAATGACGCCAACAATCTTGTCATAAGCCGTGTTATCAATAAAAATACCGCCCAGCACACTCTGTTCAGCATCCTCGCTGTACAAAGGTTTAATTTCTGATTCTTCATGCATACTCATGTCAAGCCCCTGGATTCCAGCGCTGCCAATCATCACGACAGTCCTTGTCGCACCAGCGCAATCCAACCGCTATTTGATCACCACACTCAATACATATTCCAATAGCATCAACTGCACATTTTTGGCACGTATCATCATTCTGCACGCCGCATTTAGGACACACACAAACAGCAGAGATTACTACTTTGTTATTAAGGGCTTCACTGAGCGCAATTCCACGCTCCTGCATTTCCCGCTCTGTAGCTTGATCGTAAATATCAACCATAATGATCAATCAACTTTCATATCGCCAATACGCGACACAATTGCCGCAAACCTGGCCTGTACATCGGCAGCCTCGTTTTTAATGTTTTCAAATTCCTTGGTAGTGATCTTTCCATCGGCCCAACTTTGCTGAAACGCCCGGGTAAAGTCGGCCATCTCATTGATGATGTCCATAAAACCATCCAGCAATGACATGTCACCGGACTCTGGAAATTCAGGGAGCGGAATCACCACATGATTCAAAGTAAAGGCCATTGCCTCTAAAATACGAAAGTCCCCTGATATTGATTGCATCTTTACGCTTTCATCCAGTCGCAAATGATGCGTATCAAGGCGTGGATCCACCTTCTTATTAAGAACATTAGGGCTTACATCACCCATACGCTGGGCTAATGCAGCAACCCCGCCAGGGAAATCATGTGCTGTATGAAAAGCAGCATCTTCTACATTAATTATCATAATAAAACCTCCATGAATACGGCTAAATTTACATAAAATCGCCGTATTTTTAGTTTTAAATCAAATACATACTTCATTCATCAACACAACAAAGAGTAATACTTAAAATGTATATATCGCATCACGCACCAGGCAAAAAGATACCCGCAACCGGAGACCGGCTACGGGCATTAAAGTTGGAGGCAATACGTCCAGTTCTCTGGCATATCCGGCATACAACCGTACCGACGCGGCGGGAAAAGGTGGGGCTGCCCTGCATGCTAGAATCCAAGTTCCCCAACCTGATTACCAACATTTTTAAGAAAGGCAGCACCATGACCACTGACGAGCGCATAGCAGCATTACATGAAAGATTAGAACAGTTGGTAGATGCACACAGAACCTTAGCTGCCAGGCACGAAGGCTTAATGATGAGCTGCAGATCATTGTTGCCACTCATACAGATCGACCAATCGACAAAACAAAGATTAATGACCGGCGCTTACGATGCATTGACAATGCACATGGACGCCGCGAACTTTGATGATGAATTTCAAAAATGCGCACGCACGGCAATTGATGAAGTTTTCTCAACGATTTAAGCTTGCCAGGGATATAAACACCATGACCAGAAAAAGAGTTATAGATAGCGTTGATATTCACGCGGCTTTTTCCTCATGCAATTCTGGCCAGATTAATTGCCAATCATCAGGGCGAAGATCTTTTCTTGAAACATCTCCATTAGTAGCCATTTCAATCGCAAAGCACTTCTCAATTGGCACCGGCCTGAAATCTTTATCTGTTTTATCTTTAGCCCAGCGACATACATCCGGCGCATACGCACCAATTGATTTTGCTAATAAAGATGTGTTTCCACGCCTCTTTAGTAGATATTTTTTAAGTTCCATATTTTCATATTAGCTAATCGCTAATCACACGTCAATAGCTTTTAGCTAATTAACATTATTAGCGAATTGCTATTAAATGGAGTAATGATGAAAAACATAGATGAAATTCGCAGAAATAGGCTTGAAGATTTAGTAAATGAAACAAAAACTAAATCATTAGAGGAAGTTGCGGAAATCGCAGGGACTTCATCTGCCTATTTAAGCCAAATTAGAAATCAGCTGCCAGACTCAAAAACTGGAATTGCTAAGAAAATGGGGGATAAAGTCGCTGAAAAACTAAGACTAGCGTTTAATAAACCCATTGGATGGATGGATACAGACCACCAACCTAAACCATTAATTGACTATAACGTAGTAGATACTCAAGCAATAATAAAAAGATGCCCTTTAATATCGTGGGTACGAGCTGGGGAGTTATGTGACGTGGGGCATGTTTATAGCGTAGAGGATGCAGAGGAATGGCTGATTTGTGGCGCTCCGCATAGTAATAGAACTTTCGCACTAAGAGTTGTTGGTGATTCAATGTCACCAGAATACCAGGAAGGATGGCATATATTTGTAGATCCTGATGTTCAGGCTCAGCATAATGATGATGTTATCGTCCGCGATGAAACTGGCAATGCCACTTTTAAAAGATTACAAATTACTCCTGAAGGCAACTTTTTACTAGCTCTAAATCCGGATTATCCGAATAGGATAATAAAAGTACCTGGCAGCAGTACAATTTGCGGTGTTGTAATTTACTCTGGGAGAAAAAGAAAATGACAGAAACATATACTGGATTAGGTTTTATTACAGTCATGTTTTTAGTTGCTTTAGCAATATTGTGGTTCCTATTACCATTTGCGATATTTGGTACCAAAGATCTCCTTAAGCAATTAATCAAAGAAACAAAAGAAACTAATCAGCTGCTAAAAAAATTAAACGGCATTCAGGAAAAAGACATCCTGATACAAAAATATAATAAATCAGAAATATCTGAAATAACCCCGGGTGGATAATTATTATGGCTATATTTGAAAGCGATCACATTTGCATTGCCTGTGGCCACATAGGCGAACCGAAGAAAATTGCAAACAGCAGCTTTGCTGTAGAAATAATTGTATGGGCAGTTTTTATAGCTGTCGCCGCATCAACATCATTCTTAATACTCATTGCGCCACTCGCCTATTCACTATCCCGCACATTTAACAAAAAAATTGTGTGCGGGCTATGCAAAGGCACGCAGATCATTCCAGTAGATTCTCCAAATGGTAAAACACTCATTAACAAAAATAACTTAAACGACCAAAAATGAAAATACTTTACATCGCACTAATACCGCTACTATTTACCGCATGCACCCCACATACAATTGGCGGCGTTAGAGAACTAGGCCCATCAAAGTCAGCCTCATTTGAAGCTCCAGAAAATTACCAGCGCTTATACAAGAAAATATTGGAACAAACCCAGCAATGCAGCGATGGATGGATGATAACAGCACAAATGGTTACTGAAGGAAATTTGGATCCGGACAATAAAACCGGAACTGTTGCAGTATCACTTCGCGGCGGCCTTGGTACAAATTATTACCAGGTAATCGACATTAAGGAAATTGGCGAAAACAAATCTAAGGTCACGGCATTTTACTCAGTTGGATCCCCAGAGGGTCATTCAAAATTACTTAAAAAATGGGCGTTGGATGATTACAGGAAATGCTCATTATAAAATAATCTTATATATAAAAATTTGGGGGGATAGTTTGAATAAACATGAATTTGGCGGTGAGTGGACTGGTCTAAAACTTCAATCTATTGCAGCTTATTTAAATGCATTCAATACTGCACTATCAAAAAACAACTGGTGTACCAGGGTTTATATTGATGCATTTTCAGGTACGGGACAATGCGACATTACCATTAATAATGAAAAAGTAAAAATTGATGGTTCAGCTAAAATTGCACTCGATACAAATCCCCCATTTCATGAATTCCACTTTATTGATTTAAAGAAAAGACATACAAAAGCAATTAAAACGCTTTGTGAAAGCTACCAAAACTGCAAAACAAATGTGTATCAAGATGATTTTAATCACGCACTACCTCAGATAATTTCAAAATTATCTAATCAGCACCGCGGTGTTATATTTATAGACCCATACGGAATGCACACAGACTGGAAAACTCTAAAAACTATCGCCGATTCTAAAAAATTGGATGTTTGGTACCTATTCTCACTATCAGGATTTTTTAGACAGGCAACAGTAAATGAAAGAGATTTAGAAGAAGAAAAACATCAAGCAATCATAAGATTGCTAGGCGATGAAAATTACAAGAGTACTCTATATAAAGAGCCACCTATTCAGGATTTGTTTGGATATGATCAGAACAAAGAAAGGGGAAACTGGAAAGATCTGTGTAAATATACTACCGAAAGACTAAAGACTATTTTTCCACTTGTCCTTGAACCAAGAATAATTTACGGTGATGGTAAAAGACCTAAATTTGCATTGTATTTTGCTGTAAGCAACACAAGCAAAGTTGCTCAAGGGGTCGCCAAGAACATAGCTTCTCATATTCTTGCATCAGGATAGTTATCCCATAACTTACCGTCAAGAATCCTACCGTTTTCAATTTTTGCACGCTTTTTCCCATCAGCACCCCAACCGCCCCACTGTTTGAAAAAGAATGCCACATTTGCAGCCTCGCATTGATTACGAATGCTTATGGCCCACTGCTCTTTCATTGGCCTGGCATTTTTTCCACTCTCACCGCCTACAATAACCCAATCAATTTCATCAAGATTTATAATTCCAATATCTTCAAGTAGCGGTTCTACTGATAAAAATTTTATTTTTACGTTTTTTACTGCCTGCAGCTGCTTAATTCGTGGTATTCCATACTCTTTATCCTCAACAGAAACACCAAGCCACATATTACCTGGAGCTTTCTTATTGCAAAAAAATAAAGGAAGTCTATCTGCTCGCTTAGTTAACACCTGGTAAGTATGTTGCGGTGTTTGCTCCATTACAGACAAAACTTTTTCAATATATGAATCAGGCACATTTTCATGAAATAAATCACTCATGGAATTTACAAAATAGGTAGTAGCCTTTTTACGTCCAAGAGGCTGATTCAGTCGTTGAGGCTGAAGCGTAAGTTCAAAAGCGTTTTCATAACCACTAGCACCCATAGCCTGTAGTCGATGACTCATTTTTTCAGCATAGCAGTACTTACATCCCGGGCTGATTTTAGTACAACCTGTTACCGGGTTCCAAGTTTGCTCAGTCCACTCTATTTTACTTTCAGTTGCCATACATAATCCTTTGCCAAATTATAACTATTTGCGTAGATCCCTTGCATATTATTTCGCTTAAATTTCACAGCAATATTTCATGTTTTAAAAATAATAACACAACATTAGCGATTAGCTATTGACACATTATTAGCTAATCGCTAATCTATTTCAAAGCGTCACCTAAACAACGTTAGGGAGTTTTGAAAAATGCACACACAAAATGATCTGCAGCGAGCATTCAACAGAGCAAAACTAGCCAATTTTGGTTACACGCTTGAAAGCGCACTGGCTAACAAAGGCCTTGCGATTTGTTTAAACCGGCTGGCAAACAACTATGCAAAACGTAGACCAGCCCCAGTAGCAAAAGTCTACTGGTACAACAAAATTTAAGGTTGATGCCATGCAAACAGAACACAAAGCAGCACTACTAGACCTATTTGTCACCGTTCCGGAGACAGAACTACCTAACGGCACCGTAGTGCCATCATTTCAGGTCGGCCAATACGCAACCAGCCAATCAGATGACAGTAAAGCTATCATCGTGGCAGATCGAAAACCATGGGTGAGCATTAATTATCACCGGGCGAATGAAGCCGCAGCAGCTGCCGGTTACAAACTGATATCAGAACTGCAATGGCTGTCCATCGCGCATAACGCAGTCAACGTTGATGCCAACTGGACAAAAGGCAAGGTCGGAGAAGGCAAGCTATTCCGTGGAATCCGCAAAGGCAATGTATCAAGCGCCCAACCCGGTAACTTTGAACCAACCGACAAAAAAGAACGCCGCTGGATAACCCTAAGCAATGGCGAAAAAATCTGTGACATGAATGGCAATGTCTTTTCATGGGTATTTGATGACCTTCATGGCGATGAAAAAGGTGTGATCAACAAACGCTTTGAAGACTCAGACCCATCCCTCACAACAGCACCCTACCCTAGCCTAGAAAAAGGCATGGGATGGCGACCTGATAGCGGCCGCGATCGGTCCGGCGATGCGCTCGTCCGAGGCGGCTACTGGTTCTCGGACGACTATACCGGCGTGTTCTGTCTCGACAGCGTCTGTCCCGACTACGACGGCATCTACGTTGGCTTCCGCTGCACCAAGAGTCTCTAGTCCCTTCTCACCCATCCCGCATGCTGTGTAACGGCAGGCGGGTTTAACAGGAGCTTAAAAATGAATTTAGCAATTTCAGAAAAAACAGACATCCGCACAGTACAAACGCTGATCGATGAAGCCAAAGCAATGGGCCTTCGTGTCGTGCATAAGCCAGATCCGAAACATCGGAAAGTGATCAATATCAGTGAGGCAGCTGAACAGCGCCGCATGCAGATGTGTGTATCACCAGAGGCAGCGTGATTATGAGCCTCAACCCAATACAGCCAACAAGGCCAGAAACTCGACATCCGCTTGATGAAGTCACATCGAGCAGGTTTATTTACGATGCATTGCGCGTTGTAGTTTGCATTTCCATCATCGTGGTTCTTACTTATCTGGCATGCAGCTCAAGTATTCAATGGCTTTCCTACCTATGGTACGGCGCAGTATTTGTGCTTGGCTACTTGCTGGCCGTGCTCAAGCACACCAGGATAATCCAACGCATTAAAGACACGCGCCACTATGTAAAACATCGCCACTGCAGCTACAAAACTGCATGGAGCTGGTCGGAGTTCACACTATGAAATTTAATCCAGATACACACAACACACAAACCGCCGCCATCGGAAACACCACGTTCCAAACTTCTGTATGGATTAGAGACTGGGTTCCATCAGATGGCGAAATGCTAGCCGCCATCATTATCGTAGAAACAGGCACGGCTAGGCTACAGCAAAGCCTTTCAGCAGTTGACGCACAAGCCATGATCAACATTCTTACACAACACATCGAGTACATCAAAGAAGCTGAGCTTGAATTAATTGCAATCGACACCAAGGCTGCAGCATGAGCAAGTTTATTCAAGTAGAAATAGCAGACCTTGCAGCGCTTGCCGACCTGATCTGCGACAGAGACACAGGGAAAGTGCCGCCAACCACTGAAAACATAGGCGCCTGTCATGACTTAATCATGAAAATGATGGGTGAGCATGTTCACAAATACTATGCAGATGATGATGGCACCGAACTACTGGCAGCTCTAAAGACTGCGCGTGAAGTTATTATGCGCCATGCTGCATTTATTGAAGCGAAGGCGTGCATTCCACAAATTGATGCCGCCATTGCCAAAGCCGAGGCCATAGCGTGATCACCGCCCTGCTCATTTTCACCAGCACCTTTGTCCTGGTATTCGCGCTTGGTTTTCAGTCTCTAAATGTGAATAACGGTCACTACAAAGCTGCATTCTTCACCAGTTTTGCGATTGGCCTAGCCAACCTAGTGCTATTCAAAACCGTGCCACAAGCAGACACACTGGATATTTGCGCTTACTTATTAGCCGGACCGTTTGGCATCACAGCCAGCATGCTGGCACACGAGCGAGTCATGAAAAAATGAGAAAGCGTAACAAACATTACAAGCCAAAAGAAAGCGGCAGCACCAGGAACATCCGACTGCTTGCCATGAAAGAAGACTTTGAGGAAATCGAGACCGTATTCAGCCACCTCAAACGCGGTGAAGTTCTCGAGGCCAAAGACCCTAAAAACGGCGAATGGGTGCTGATTTACAAAAAAGCAGACGGCACTATCTGCTACTTATTAAAAGTCGCTACCGAGTGGGTTAACTTCTTTGCAGAGCTCGCAGCGCATTACCTGCCGGACTACAACGATAACGCTATGCGTAAGCTCATAAGCAAGCTGCGCATCGGGCAAACGCTCGATATGCAAACCGTGCTTGAAGCAGAAAAAGTGCTGGATATACAGCGCAGACTATACCTGATGGCAGATGCAAAAGTGTACAACGCCATCGGCTCAAAAGTGGTTGATGACTTTTATGAATATGACGAACGAGGCACAGAGGTAGCAGCATGAAAACCGCAAAAATAAGCACATGTGAAGCCAGAGTAATGCAGGCGCTCAGAGCTGGCCCTATGAACACATCCGAGCTTTTAGACAGGTTCCCTGGCGGCCTTAGGATAGCAAGACTAACAAAGCTTGGTTATGTAGAGAATGATGCTACAGGTTACAAGCTAACAGAGCTTGGTCGCAGCCTATGCCCATCAAGAAGATCTATTGAAAAAGCTGCTTACCTGCCACCAGCTAACACCGCAGCATTAATGCCAGTAAAACCGATTACCACCAAACCAACCATAAAAGTAGAGGCCGCTATGCCACCACATACCAATGTAGCAAAACAGATCCGCGACATCATTATTGAGAACCCCGGCATTGAGCATAAGGCTCTGATTGCAAAAATCACTAACAACTCGACAGATTTTGATGCAACTACAAAAGCGGCCAATATGATCAGCTACGTGCTCAAGCAGGGCGGCTTCAAAAAATGCGATGACCACCTGGTCGGCTCACTGGAAAAAGTAAAACTCTACTACACGAATGAAGCCTTTCTGAAGCGCAAATTAAATGCGCAGAGCCACGTGACAAACAACATCCCAACACCGGAACAGCATCACAAAGCACAAATACCAAAACCAAAGAAAGAAAATCCAATGAATACAAATGCAGCATCAGTAGCAACGCCACAACAACCAGTGATCTCAATCTCATTTGCTATCCAACTGCCAGAAATGCCAAACCAGTTAAAACTGGTAGGACTTAAAAAATCCGATCTGGATGATGCAATAGCATCTGGTGATAGCTATACCGTGGATGTTGCAACCCTAGACGAAACCGCAGTTGAAGCCTTATGCGCCCAATGGGCTGAAAAGTTCAAAGCGCACGTTCAATCAAGAAAGCAGCAGTAAACCTACCTCTAACATCAGGAGATCAGCATGAATGCAACCACACAAATAGATAAAAGCAAGATAGGTATTTACCCTAAATTCCATGTCATCCGCACCGATGGCCAGAGCGCACCAGGACAAAAACATGAGCACTCTGAGTATTTCGTGCTCAACCTGAGCACAGACAAACACGCTATTCCAGCAATCAGTGCTTACGCAAAATCATGCGAAAACGACTTTCCATTATTAGCGACCGATTTGCGCACCATTCTCAGAAACAGCCTGCAAGGCAATGATGAATTTGTAATAGTACCGGAAACTCCCCTACCGAACGGAACAGTGGTACCGAGTTTTCAGGTCGGTAAATACGCCTGCAGCAAATCAGATATCGGCACCGCGATCATCACGGCAGACCGCAAGCCATGGAATTACATTAACTTCCATAACGCAAAACAGGCATGTCTCGATGCCGGCTACTCACTGATCACAGAACTGCAATACCTGGCAATTGCGCATCAGATCGTTAACCAGGATGAGAACTGGACAGGCGGCAAAGTTGGCGAAGGCGAAATCTATCGCGGCATTCACAAAGGCAACGTTAACGAAGCGCAAGACGGCCATTATGAAAGCGAAGAGCCAACAGAGCGTCGCTGGCATGTACTGGCTAACGGTGAACGTGTTTACGACTTCAGCGGCAATATTTACAGCTGGGTATTTGATGACGTTCAAGGTGATGAAAATGGTGTAGTAGCCAAAGCATTCGACAAAGAATCGCCAACCATCACAACTGCACCCTACAAAAGCCGTGAACGCGGCATTGGTGATACCTCTGTTGGCGGCGGCAATTGGTCCGGCTATGCGCTCGTCCGGGGCGGCTGCTGGTACTCGGACGACACTGCCGGCGTGTTCATTCTCTACGACGTCTGTCCCGGCGACGACTACAGCGTCGTTGGCTTCCGCTGCACCAAGAGTCTCTAGTCACTGGTACCGTCCGCTGTGAAACGGCGGGCGGTTGAAAGGAACAAAATGTATGAAATCTATATTGCAATTTTCTCAGCGAGCATCACAGCCGGATTCATCATTGGGCACATGCTCGGACAGCGCGAATCAAAAATCCAATATGAAAGAGGATACCTCGATGCAATCTGGAATATCTATGTTGCAGCAATCAAATCAAGTCTTGAGCGTTACACAGCAAAGAACAATGATGGTGGCACAGGTCGCTCTAAATAAACTTTTTGAAGATAACCATTTCAGTATTTGTAAACTGAATGATGTTATGGATTTACTTGGAAAAGGTCGCAGGAACTCAAAAATTTACAAACAGCTGCATACGTTGCACTGCGTACATTATGAAGACATGCCTGACGATCTTAAAAACCAAATACCTTACATGGTAAATGAACTGCTTACAAATAAGCCAAGTTCACAAGCCGCAACAGAAGTAGCATTAAATGGAATTTTTGACTAAATAATGACTAACACAACAATAAAAGGCATAGAAGTAACCTTTGGCGCTGCTGATCCACACGTGGAGATCAGCGCCAGGTTACAGGCACAATATCCGCATCACCTGGTACTGGTACAGGCTGGAAACTTCCTGCATGCATTTAACAAGTCAGCCTATGCCCTGCACATTCTGAAGCAATACAAAATCAGGTTAGCGGGCCCAGCTAAGTCACCGCACTTGCTGGTTGGTTTTCCAGTAGCCAATTACAAACAACGCTTATGGCCATTATTTAACGAACATAGCCTGGCTTATGTAGCCCTCACTAAAAGTGGGATTGAAGTTTCAAACGAAGCATCAAGCACCTTGCTAGATACCGTATCGGATGACATCGTTAACCAGGTGATTACAGATCTAGTCACGCAAAAACAACTGAATACATCAGCTACGGCAAAAGCGCTGGCCAACCCAAATACGCAAGACTTCTTATTTAAAACAAAAGCGGCTGATCTCGATATGCAGCTGCTTGAAGACATCATCAAACTACCGCGTGATGTTCGTGTTACCTGGGGCGAAAACGTGCGCCAGACGATGCAACGCATCATGCGCAATACATTCCTGTACGGCAATGAAGATAACAAGCCACAGCTATTGAAACAGCTATCAGCAGACGTGGATTTGATACGTCACTACATATGCCAGGCTAAAACACTAAACCGATTCAGCTTTGCATTTGAGCACAGAGTCGGCTTAGTGGTCGAGCTTGGCAAGATTCTGGGCGGCCTGCAACGTGCGCAAAGGATTACACCATGATCGATACAGGGTGCGCTCTGGAAAGTCCGGCAATGCGCTCATCCGAGGCGGCTACTGGAACTCGGACGACAATACCGGCGTGTTCAATCTCAACAACGACTGTCCCGACAACGACAACAACAACGTTGGCTTCCGCTGACCCAACATTACAACACCTAGACGCTGGCCATGACGCCACGGAAGGTTCAATCTTGGTCGAGAGCATCCCGCAGGAAACTGCAAAAGCAAGGCAACAAGCCAAACCGAAAACCGCAACAGCGCCTAAGGGTGTTGTTGTGGAAAGCGGTATAATCATCAATGCAGGAAAAGTAGCGAGATTAGAGGGGGACATGGAAACTAAGCCTTTGAGGATTGCTCGCCAGCGCCATGGCTGTTCAGTGGCATATGGGCCTATGGCAATGCCCGCCAATGAATGTGGTTCGAATCCACCTATCCTGCACCAATCATTTCAAAATTTAACTAGTATGGATAACTTGTATTCATGCTGGCTTAAATCAAAGCGTAGCAAAGGCCACAGCCTGCGTATTCAACGCTTTGATGCCGATGCATTAGGCTACCTGACCACTATTCAGCAGCGCCTACGCTCACGCACATACACCTTTGGTCCATACAAAACATTCACAGTCCGTGAAAAGAAATTCCGTGATGTGGTAGATGCACCAACCAAAGACCGCGTAGTGCATTGGATGTTATACCAATACCTGCTGCCAATCTGGCAGCCTAGATTCATTCATGACACATTTGGAAATTTACCCGGGCGTGGCAGTCATGCAGCCGTCAACCGTGTTGCACAGTTCGCCAGGCGCGAAAGAAATACATGGGTGCTGCAGCTCGATATATCAAAATACTTTTACTCGGTACCGCATGCACAGCTTAAAGAACGCGCATTGCGCTACATTGGCGACCACGACATACGCCAGCTGATCATCAACCTGATTGACTCATACCGCACTGGCCATAACTACGATAACCTGTTTTCACCAGATAGCCTATATCGCACCAATCCAGACAAAGGCATGCCAATCGGAAACCTGAGCAGCCAGTTATTTGCAAACATCTACTTGAATGAGTTTGATCACTGGATAAAAGAAACGCTGCAGGTGAAAAATTACGTGCGTTACGTGGATGACATGGTGATACTAGGCTCAAGCAAAGAGCAGCTGCAGCAGATCTGCCAGATCATTAAAGACCGATTAGGCAAAGAAGGCATCACCATCCATCCCAAGAAAATACGCATTGCGCCCACTGCTGCCGGCATTCCATTCTTGGGCTATGTAATCTGGCCACATCATATTTCAGCCGGCGCATATTTACGCACCAGGTTTATCAGAACATTAAGGCAACACGAATCACAGATCTATGATCGCAGCCAGGCATTGAATTCATATCGAGCCGCATTGGCGCATACGGGGGCAACGGCATGAGTCTATTTTTATCAGACAGCGATATTGCAGAACTCACCGGCATCAAGCGCGGACGCAATGGAAAAACCAGGGCACAGCTACAGTGCCAATTTCTAAGAGAACATGGCATCCCATTTGTACCAAATGTAAAAGGTGAACCCAAGGTATGCACGTCTTATCTTGAAGGCGGGAAACAAACAAAACACCAAGAAGTCTGGAAACCACGAATCTTGCAAAACGCAGCATAAGGATTTAATCTATGGCCATGGGCAGATCACCATCAAGAAATACAAACCTACCACCCGGAATGAGAGCAAGGCACCGTAAGTCAGGCGTTTATTACTTTTATGACACTGGTGGTAAACCGCGCAAAGAAATATCGCTAGGAAGCGACTATGTGCTTGCAGTGCAAAAATGGTCAGAGCTTCAAAAATCACCAATTCCTGCAGCTGCAAATCCAACTTTCAAAATGGCATGGGATAAGTTTCTACGTGATGAATTGAGTAAACGATCATCTCAAACGCAAAAAGATTACATTAAGTGCAGCAAAAAACTGTTTGAATTTTTCAATGATCCACCAGTCATACTTGATTCTGTTGAGCCGATCCACATTCGCCAATATCTAGACTGGCGTGGAAAAGAAGCAACCACGCGCGCCAACCGTGAACGCGCCTTATTCAGTTTGATATGGAATCACGCCCGGTCATGGGGATATACAAATAAAGCCAACCCATGCGCTGGTATTAAAGGCTTCAAAGAAACGCCACGTGATGTTTATATTGAGGATAATGTTTATAACGCTGTCTACAATTCCGCGGATCAGCCGACCAAGGATGCTATGGATTTAAGTTACCTGACGGCGCAGCGGCCAGCAGATGCTGTAAAAATGTCGGAGATGGATATTGTTGATAACGCCATATTTGTAACGCAAAATAAAACAAATAAGCGCATACGCATTTCAGTAACTGGGGAACTTGAAACCCTTATAAAACGCATCAAAGCCCGCAAGAAATCATTTAAAGTATTTAGCCTGGCACTGATAGTGGATGAATACGGAAAACCGCTATCACAGCGCGCCATATGGGAAAGATTCGATAAAGCTAGAGCAAAGGCTATTACAAGCAACCCAAAACTTACAGAAAAAATTCAAGAGTTTCAATGGCGGGATTTACGTGCAAAAGGCGGTACCGACAAAGCATCGTCGACTGACATGCGTCAGGCACAAAAATTACTTGGCCATGCAAATGTCTCGATGACTGAGCGATATGTTCGCGCAAAAATAGGCGAAAAAGTGGAGCCTACAAAGTAAAAAATCAAAGCCCCAAACGGGGCTTTTTTATTGGGGTTAAATTAGTAATTTTTGTTCCGCAAAAATTTATAGACCCGCATAAATACTAGCTTCAAAAATGCATTTTTGCGGAACTAAAATTAGCTTGTAACCCGCATAAAATATAGATATTGCTTGTACATGCTCTATCCACTGAGCTACGGGGGCAGTTGAATGCAGGGGTCGTAGTATAAGGCTTTTAACGCCTTTAATAAATATGCTCTTGATTGAAACATGAGCCGATTACGCACTAAAACTGATGTGTGTG